>OGMP01000726.1_pt1 | contig 31595 bp, 35 predicted proteins | sample 1573261 | NCBI WGS metagenome assembly OGMP01 (sample SAMEA2581878, study PRJEB24529) | metagenome | biome: Human gut stool | place: China | collected 2011 | reverse complement strand
GCGGTACGCCGAGGTGTGCTTCACCCACTTCAAAGGCCGGGTCAAGCGGTGGGTCACCGTCAATGAACAGCTGATCGCCACCGCCGCCGGCATCATGAACGGCAACTTTGAGCAGGACAAGCAGAAGAACCTGCAGAACATCTACCAGATGAGCTATCATGTCTCGCTGGCCGAGCACCGGGCTATTTCGCTGCTGCGGCAGATCGACCCGGAAGCCCAAATCGGCCCGGTGTGTGCTATCCAGGTGGTCTACCCCCAGTCCAGTCGCAGCGAGGATGTTCTGGCTGCCGAGAACGCCGAAGAACTGATGGAGTTCTACCTGCTCGACCTGAGTGTCCGGGGCGAATATCCGCCCTATGTGGCCAGCTACTTAAAGAGTCATGGACTTTACCCCCAGACGCTGCCCGAAGATGCAGCCGTGCTGAAAGCCTCGACCCCCGACTTCATCGGCATCAATTACTATTTCAGCATCTGCGTCAAGGCCAAGGAGGGTCCTGTCAACTATAACCAGCCCCCCTTCTGGGTGTCGGACGCCTTCGACATCTGTGATAATCCCCACCTGCGCAAAACTGAGTGGATGGACAAGGGCATCGACCCGATGGGCCTGCATATTGGGATGCGCAAGGTCTATAATCGCTACCGTCTGCCCATGATCGTCACCGAAAACGGCATGGCCTATAGCGAAACACTAGGCCCGGACGGCCAGATCCATGACCCCTACCGGATCGAGTACTTAAAGGAGCACATTGAGCAGATCGGCATCATGATTGATGAGGGCCTGCCGGTGTTCGGCTATTGCCCTTGGAGCTTTGTAGACGTGGTGTCCAGCCACCAGGGCTTTGCCAAACGATACGGCTTAGTCTACGTGGACCGCACCGAGACCGATCCCAAGCAGTGCGCCCGGGTGAAAAAGGACAGTTTCTACTGGTATCAAAAAGTGATCACCAACAACGGCCTGACAGAATAAGCCATCACCTATTTTCCCCGCAGCCGTGCGGGCAACGTCCTGCGCTGCCTGCATGGCTGTTTTGTTGTTTGAAAGGAGTTTTTGTATGCATATCGCATTCGTATCGCTGGGCGCCTTCGGGCACATCAATCCTACCCTGGCCCTCGTCACCGAACTGGTGAAGAAAGGCGTCCGGGTGACCTACTTCACCACTGAAGCCTTCCGCACTATCATCGAGCCCACCGGGGCAAAGTTCGTCGCCGTACCCTCCTGGATGGCGGAAAACGACAAGCATAATGAGGACGGCGAAAAGAAAGAGGATGACGGCGGAGTGGCCGCCGCGGTGCCCTTCCTGTTCTTAAACGAGGCAGGAGCCTACATCGACACTGTGCTGGACACCCTGAAAAACGACAAACCCGACGCTGTCGTCCACGACTTTGCGGGCATTGCCGGCACAATCGCGGCGGACAACCTCAAGGTTGCCAACGTCATGCTCTACACCAGCTACCCCTCCAACGACAGCTACTCGGTAGCCGCCGGGTTCGAGAACTGCCCGCCGGACCACCCTCTGCGCAAGGCCGCGGCGCAGTTGGCCCAGACCTATGCCGAAAAATATGGCTGCCGCCTGCTGACCGTCAAGGAGATCTTCGACGGCCACGGGGACTTCAACCTGGTCATGATGCAGAAAAAGTTGGTTCCCAATTACGAGACTTTCGATGACAGTTTCGTGTTCACCGGGGTACAGATCGGCAAGCGGACCGCCTTCGGCCGCTGGAAAGCCCCCGACAACGGCAAGCCGCTGCTGTATTCCTCCCTTGGCACTGCCTTCAACAACTGGCCCGAGTATTATCCCATCCTGTTTGACGCGGTCCGGGATCTGGACATCAACGTCTTTGCAGCCCTGGGCTCCATCGACCCGGCCAGCCTGAAGGATATTCCCGCCAACGTGGAGGTGGGCCAGATGGTACCCCAGCTGGACATCCTGTCCCAGGCATCGGTGTTCATCACCCACGCCGGCATGGGCGGCACCGGCGAGGCTATCTACTACGGTGTCCCCATGATCGCCATCCCCCAGATGGAGGAGCAGGCCATCACCGCCCGGCAGATCGAAAAGCTGGGGCTGGGCTGCGCCTTCCTGGACAAGAACGCCATCACCAGCGAAAGCCTGAAGGTTGCCATCGTCAAGCTGCTGACCCAGCCTTCCTACAAGGCCACTGCTGCGGAGTTCAGTGCAGATATGAAGAGCCTGGGCGGCGCCAAGGCTTCCGCCGAGGCCCTGCTGCACTTCCTAAAACATTAACAAGCTATCTTCCCTCTGTCCCAGTTTGCCGGGGCAGGTACTTCTTTTTCGCAATCCTCCGCCTGACCCCAGGCGGGGGATTCTTGAAATACAAGGAGGACAGATTATGACCACCTTCCCCAAAGATTTCCTGTGGAGCGCATCCACAGCGGCCACCCAGATCGAGGGCGGCTGGAACGCCGACGGCAAAGGGGAGTCCATCTGGGACACCCTGGTCCATGACGGCACCGGCAAGATCGCCCACGGCGAGAACGCCGACATCTCCATTGATTTTTACCACCGCTGGCGAGAGGATGTGGCCCTGATGAAGCAAATGGGCCTGAAGGCCTACCGGTTTTCCATCAGCTGGGCCCGGGTGCTGCCCGAGGGTATTGGCAAGGTCAACGAGGCGGGCATCCGATTTTACCAGGATTTCTGCGACGAGCTGCTGAAAAACGGCATCCAGCCACTGGTGACCCTCTACCACTGGGACCTGCCCACCGCCCTTTACCGGCAGGGGGGCTGGAAGAACCCTGCCAGCCCCGACTGGTTTGCCGAGTATGCGGAGGTCGTATCCAAAGCCCTGGCGGGCCGGGTGGGGTACTGGCTCACCTTCAACGAGCCCCAGATGTTCTGTGGCCTGGGGCTGGTGGCAGGAGTTCACGCACCCTTTGAGCACAACGACGACCAAACCATGATGGGCATCACCAAACACATCCTGCTGGCCCACGGCCGGGCGGTGCAGGTGCTGCGGCGCAACTGCCCCGGCACCAGGGTGGGCATGGCCCCCACCGGGGACTGCTGCCTGCCCAAGGACGACTCCCCGGAGGAAGTGGAGAAGGCCCGGCAGAAGTCTCTGAGCGACTACCCCGGCTACATCATATCCAATACCTGGTGGGCCGACCCGGTATTCCTGGGGCAGTACCCCGCCTGGGCCAAGGAGAAGTTCGGGGACCAGCTGTACACCATGACCCCAGAGGAGTGGGCCCTGGTGTCCCAGCCCCTGGACTTTTACGCTTACAACTGCTACCAGGGCACGGTGGACATCGTCCCCGACCCCTCCAAATACGATGCCTACGCCTACCAGGGCAGCCCCCAGACGGCGGCGGCCTGGAACATCACCCCCAAGGTGCTGTATCACGCCAGCAAGTTCTGGTTCGAGCGGTACCACCTGCCCATCCTCATCACCGAAAACGGCTATTCGGGCCTGGACTGCGTCATGCTGGACGGCGAGGTTCATGACCCCCAGCGGATTGACTTTCTCCACCGGTATCTGCTGGAGGTGGCCCGCGCCATGGCCGACGGCATCCCGGTGATCGGCTATTCGGTGTGGAGCCTGTTCGACAACTTCGAGTGGGCGGCGGGCTACAGTTGCCGCTACGGCCTGATTTATGTGGATTACCCCACCCAGCAGCGGATCGTGAAGGATTCGGGCTGGTGGTACCGGGACGTGATTGCCTCGAACGGCGCGAACCTGTAAGGGCGCGGTGCCAAAACATACATAAAGAGGTCGCTCACTGTGCAGACAAGCACAGCGGGCGGCCTCTTTGTCTTTCTCAAACTTTGGTGTTTATACCCCGAAAGGACGCATAGCCGGTGCAAGCAATGTTTTCGTCTATACAAAAACACTTTTTGCGTTGCAAAATGCTTGTTGGGGAGTGCCCCAAACCCCTTTGTTCTGCATTTTTCAATGCAGGCTGCGCATCCCTGCGGGACGCTTTTTACCCGGTGATACTCTCCGGGTCGTTGAGGTCTTGCATGAGGTAGCTTGCGCCGATGAAACCGCTCACTGCCTGCTGCAAAGCCTTCAGGTCGTTATCAATCTCGACCTGCTGCGGATACTGTCCCGGCGCAATTTTCAGCACGGACAGGGTGTTTTCATTCTGTTCCATTATCATTCTCCTTAAAGATTGTGCTCTCCTGCCCGGCATGGGTGGCGTTCAGCAGAGCCGCCACGAAGAATCCGAAAATAGCACCCGCTTCAAAAAATGCGAATCCGATAAAAAAGTTCAGCATGGCACACCTCAGTCGATGCAGATGCAGGTCAGCTTGTCGCGGTCGATCATCAGGGTGACACTTTTGGCTTCCAGATATTTCTGGATGGTGTACATATCACCCATCGTCAGGGATGCGAAGTTGCCATCCTCATCGAAACGGTGAAAAATGACCGGACCGACCAGATACCGCTGACCCATCAGCTTGACGACCTGTTTGGGATTGTAGCGGAAGCCCAGCGGCTCGTTCTCGGAGATGCCGATGCCCTCATCTGCCTCATCGAAGCAGGCAAGGATGTGCGGCGCATCGTCAGGACGGATAACCGTCAGGTCCAGAACCGGCGAGGTTGCGGCGAAATAAGGCTCTGCGCTGCCAAGCTCGTGCTTCATTGCCATGTGCATGACCGAGAAGAAGCCGGTCACGGTATCGTCGATGTGGTCGAGCTTCTTGCTCATGCTGTCGATGGTCTTTGCGGTCTTGAAATCAATCGTATTGTTCATAGGCGTTACCTCGTATAATAAAATAGTAGTATTTATAGACCGCTCTCCAGCGGAATGCTACAATAGTTTCAGGGTGCTGTGGATTGGTGAGGCGTTACTACCGCAAAGACGGTTTTTGGGAGGCTCCAACCACAGCTTCTTTGTTGAAATGTTAATCAGTTAGATACCGCCAGACGGTTTATTTAGAACGAGGTTACAAGAGCAAAGAAGTCTGTGGTCCTGAACAGCATCGAAATAAATACGCCGGAGGTATCAAAATGGTTTGTGTTGGAATTGACGTTGCCAAGGATAAGCACGACTGCTGTATTCTCGACTCGGACGGAACGATTCGTGCCGACTGCATTACCATCCCCAATAACATGGATGGCTTCAAGCAGTTGCTTCAGACGATTCGAGACTGTACCAAAAGGTCAGACAAAATAAAAGTAGGACTTGAGGCTACCGGGCATTATAGCTACAACATTCTTGGATTTCTTCTTGACAATGACCTGGCCGTCTATGTCATGAATCCTTTGCATACCAACCTGTACCGAAAAAGTCTCAGCCTTCGCAAAACCAAAACCGATCGTGTGGATGCAAGAACGATTGCAACTATGCTATTGTCCGATGTAGACCTCAAGTCCTACACGGATACAGCATACCACAACGAAGAGTTAAAGTCACTAACAAGATACCGATTCGATAAGGTTCGTGAAAGAGCCAAGCTGAAGCAGTCAGTGTCCAGACTGGTCACGATTCTGTTTCCAGAACTGGAGAAGCTCGTTCCCTCTCTCCATATTGCTTCGGTTTATGCGCTCCTCAGTGAATATCCCGGTGCAAAACAGATTTCAGAAATTCATCTCACCAAGCTGACAAACCTTCTTGTGACAGCATCCAAGGGTCGTTATGGCAAAGATAAGGCTATCCAGATTCGAGATGCTGCCAGAACTTCCATCGGTTCCGTTATGCCTGCTAAATCTCTGGAGCTGAAGCATACCATTAAACTCATTCGGGAACTCACCTCCGAGATTGATGAAATTGAAGTTTCTATTCAGAAAATCATGGATGAACTGAATCCACCGATTCTTTCTATTCCCGGTGTCGGTATCCAGTCAGCAGCCATGATTCTTGCTGAAATCGGTGATTTTTCCAACTTTGAATCTCCTGACAAAGTCCTTGCTTACGCTGGCTGCTCTCCATCTACATACCAGTCCGGAAAACTTACAAACTGTTACGCTCACATGGAGAAGCGTGGTTCGCGATATCTGCGATATGCCCTTTACAATGCGACCAAGTACGTCTGCTATTGGAATCCTGTCTTTGCTGAATACCTTGCCAAGAAACGTGCCGAAGGAAAGCATTACAATGTTGCCTTGTCCCATGCCACAAAGAAACTTGTACGGCTGATCTATGCTCTACAGAAGTCTGGAAAAGCATATCTTACAGCTGCCTGATTTTCTCCAGAGCCTGAGCTAACCCCAAGAACCACTTAGCTGGCGCAGCGAACCCTTGACAAACCGAAGCATTCAAATGCTATCCTGATTTTGCGAGGGCTGGCTGGGCTTGCTTTGCTGTTCTCTCCGTCGCCCTCGCTGTTCCAAGACCAGCATTTGAAGGCTGTTTGTCATGGGCAGCGAATGGTTGACGGATTTTTTCATTTTGGGGCTTGACTTTTAATAGTTAGTCTCGTATGTTCTGACCTCGTCTGCGGACTTCAAGCGTACGCTGGACGGCATCGTCAAGGGCTTGAATAACGCAGGCTTCACTGACCACGATTACCGTGTGCAGGAAGAAGCTGCCCCGGTCGAGCCGCTGCCCAAAGTGGAGCAGACCATCTTCCCGGCACAGCCGATAAACGAAGCAATGCCTGCGGCATCGGCGGAAGAGGAAGAGTTTTTTGATTTCGACCCGACACTGTTGGGCAGCACCTTGGCAAAGGCAAGTGTTTCTCCCTCGGTGCAGAATATTTTTGACCGCTCTGAAAAGGAACAGAACGATTTTGATGTTGCTATGCAGCAGCACCAGAATGACCCGTTGAGCGATTTGCCGCTGGAGGTGCAGGACAAAGTGGATGTTTCCCATGTAAATCCAGAATTTCTGGAAGATGTGCGCACCCTTAAATTGCCGAAATTCTACTTAAAAACGTTGCCAAGCCTTTTAGATCCGGAAGGGAAAACGGAGCTGGATAAAGCCCAGCTGCTTTTGGATTTTTCTCTGAAAGGAAAACCGAGTGCAATCGACTTCGGCCATCTGGACGACGATTTGGCGCAGGTCGATTTGGAAGACCGCGATACCACGACACCGCGTATCTCCAAGCTGAAAGATGATTATCAGCAGTACATGAACAGGCAGTTTCCACTGCTTCCGGGCGAGGATAAACTGCGTATCTGCAAGGATATTATCCACAAGAGCCTTTGCAAGATGAACGCGGTGGATGATAATGAACTGCGGCGTTATGTCGATGGTATCGTGGATAATATGAACCGCGAAGAGCTGGACGCGCTGGAACGGATGCCTGTTAGCTTTGCAGCAAAAATTCGTGCATACGTCATGCAACTTCAAGAGGAAACTGCACGAGAAAACTTCTACAAGTGGCTGGAAACGGAGAAAATCGTATGTGAACCCCGCTTTCAGTTGACGGAGTATATCACCCTCCCGGATAGCACTTCTTCAATGAGCAAGAGCCTGTACCAGACTGAGGGCAAGATGGATGGGCTGGAATACAAAATGGCTCTGGCAATGACCAACATGGACAATATCCGCTGGTGGCATCGCAACCCGGAGCGTAACAAGTTCTCGTTCTGTTTGAACGGCTTCCGCAACCATTACCCGGATTTTATCGTCCGCACGACCAGCGGAAAGATTTTGCTGATTGAAACCAAAGGCGACCAGCTGGAAAATGCAGAGTCCAGAGAAAAAATTCGGCTGGGTCGTGCATGGCAGGATGCCGCTGGCAAGCAGGCATACCGCTATTATATGGTGTTCCAGAATAAAGATTTGAAAATGGAGGGCGCGTACCGATTTGATGAGTTTTTGACGCTGTTAAAGGAGTTGTAAGGCTCAGATGAGGAACCGAAAAAGCTAATTAAGGAAATTTCAGCGTTTGCGAATACTTATGGTGGATATATTCTTCTGGGCGTTAATGATGATAAGACTATCGGAGGTTGTAAAAAATGGACAGAGCAAAGAATTCACATTACGATTCATGACAGTATTACGCCGATTCCAAACTTTGATGTCAAAAAATTCACATCAAAGGGAAAGCATATTTTTGTTATAAAAATTGAGGAAGGTGCAACACCGCCATACATTACAAATCGTGGCGATATTTATGAGCGAGTGTCATCTGGTTCATTTCCAATAAAAGAGTCGATAAAATTGGACCAGTTATACCAGAAGAGAAAAGATGAACTGATAAGAATAAAAAATATTATTGAACTTCCATCGCTCGAAATAGACTCAAATTTTCCTCAAAATGTATTCGCATATTTGGACTTTGGATTTTTTATGGCATCATCGGATAAATCGGTACTCTGGAAAAAATATCAAACGGCTGATCTGGAGAAAATTGCAGAGTATATTCGAACTATAAATAAAAATTTTAGCATTTCACGTGTGGGTGCTTCTTATTTGTTTAGTGTTGGAGAATTTATGGCAAAAGACCAAGACGGAAATTCGTGCCCCATGAATGCTGGAATTCACGATTTTATGGAGGTGTTTCCAGATGGGAGTGCTCGTGGGAGAATACTCTTAAATGCCGACCCTAATTCTTGTCAAGTAGATATCTCAATATTCATTTATTGTTTGGGGCTAGTCTACCAAAAAATTTATTCAATGATTTTTCAGGAAGCACTTCCAAAAGAATTTGTATATACGTATAAGTATGAAAAATTGACTGTGCTAAAGCAGTTCATTCCGGTATATGACATGCTTGCGCGAAGTAATCCGGGAAAACAGACGTTGGAAGGCTATCTTAATAAGCATGAACAGAAATATGGAAATAATTTAATAATCGAAAGCAGCCGTTATCCTAAAAATGATTATTTGTTGATTGATCGTCGTTACTTTGATGAGATGAAAGTCAAATGTAATGCAACTGAGCTGTATGGAAAGTTGTTCCATTCTAAGTTTTTTAATTTGGGTTATATTGATTCTCCGTTTACAATGGAATTACTAAAGGAAGAAAATTAAATTGCATAAAAAGGAGGAATTTTTGTGGCTGGAAAATTTTCACTCCGTAAGTTTAGCGAAATTAACTTGAATGACCCGTTCTTTGATAGCTTAAAATCCGACTATCCCGGCAATGCGTCTTCTACGGGATTTTCTGTTTGGTTTGCAAAGAAGGCACAAGAAGGAAGAACGGCACTTGTTTTTAATGACGAACAGGGGCTAGGTGCTTTTATCTGTATAAAAAACGAAAATGAACCGATTGAACTAAAAAGTGGCATACTTGCTGCTTGCAATCGTATCAAAATTAGCACCATGAAAATTGCGGAACGCTTTCGAGGTCAGCGATTGGGTGAGGGTGCGATTGGATTGGTTCTATGGAAATGGCAAAAATCTGGAACCGATGAAATCTATGTTACGGCATTTGATAAGCAGGATTTGCTGATTTCTCAGCTTGAAAAGTTCGGGTTTAATAAAGTTGGGTTCAATTTGAATGGAGAAGGTGTTTATATAAAGAATCGTCATAATATTGATTATAGTGACCCCTATAAATCTTTCCCATTTATTAACCCCAATTTTGAGTCTTCAGGGTATCTTATCATCAATGATACTTACCATGATACGATGTTTCCATATTCTGAATTGAGAAATAATACATTGCAAAATGCCGTGGCCATGAATGTGAGCAATGGTCTTAGCAAAATATATGTTGGCGCACAGTATTCTAAGCCGCCGTATGGTGTAGGTGATCCAGTGCTTATCTATCGCAAGTATACAGCTGGGCAGGGAAAACGATATCGTTCGTGTATCACGTCTTTCTGTGTGGTAACAAAAATCATACAAGCAAAAGAAAACTGGACGTATTTGATGCCTTTCGAGACTTTGCTAGGTAAAATCGGTAATAAGTCGGTATTTAATCCAGAAGAATTGAGAGAACGGTATGTCAGTGACCGAAATGTACTCGTTATCGAAATGCTCTACTATGGATATTTTGGTGAAGGAAATAATGTAAATATGGACTGGCTTGAACAAAACGGATACTGGGGAAGCAATCAATATCCTTCATTGATTTCGCTTGATTCAACGGCATTTAAGAGTATTTTGGAAAAGGGAAATATTGATGTCAGCAATGTTATTATCGATTAAACCTCAATATGCAGAGATGATTATTGAGGGAACAAAGAAATATGAATTCCGTACTCGAAAATGTCGTGATGATATAAGGAAAATCATATTTTATGCAACTGCTCCCCAAAGTCAAGTTGTAGGAGAAGCAGAAATTGAAGATGTTTTAGTAGGACCGCCTACTGAGATCTGGAAAAAAACCAAACAAGGCTCAGGAATTCCGGTATCTTTTTTTAGAGAATATTATAAAAACAAAGAAGTAGCGGTGGCCTATAAGCTTAAGAACGTTAAAGCGTATAAAGAGCCAAAGACATTAAAAGACTATGGCATTACTCATGTGCCGCAGTCTTTTATATATCTAAACGAATCATAATATATATAGCCCGCAGGCTGGATATAAAATCTGACCTGTGGGCTTTGCTGTATTTTCAAATCTTAGAGTTCAAATACTCCACCAGTTCCCAAACCGTTGTCAACGGATTGCTCTGCCGTGAAATCGGCTCGATGCCTTGGCACTGGATTTGACAGGCACGAGCTTTCGCTCGCTGAATTGCAGTTGCCTGCAAAGGCTTCAAAACGTCAAAGTAATCCTTGTTCTTCTCATAATCGGGGATTCTATTTGTTTGTTTCAGCAAGGGAATCAATGCTTGGCAATCTTCAACCTCTGTCTGCTGATTTACAAAGTGCAGCAGGAACCACAACTCGAAAGACGGGTTAGAATAGGCCAAATGATAGCCTTCCTTTTGAGCGGACTGTTTGGCGCGCAGAAGTACCTCGTTAGAATTATCGTCACGGTCAAAGACGCACCAGATGGAATCGCCTTCATCGGGATAGTAGGGATTATTGCCCATAGTTGCTTTGGCCTTTTGCACAAGCTTGTCGGCAGACTTATACTGAGAAGAAATCGGGATAATGTCAATATTGCACCCTCGACTGCGAAAACGCTTAAAATAACGAATCTCGGTTTCACTGCCTTCGCAGATGAGGTATACGACAGGATTCCGCTTTCTGGTTCGGGCAGGTTTGCGACTGAGTTCTTTTATTCTGCCCATACTGCATTTCCTCCAATGAACGGAATCGCCCCGTACCGGCCTTGCAGATAGCCTTTGGCGATATTCTCACCTTTCCGGGGAGAGAACTCGGTCAGGGCGTAAATATCGGTCTGCATGGTCTTTTCGTCCTTTTCGGCAAACCAGATCTGATCGCGCCGCAGCAACGTCAGGTCGAGAAGTCCGGTATCGTGTGTTGTGAAGATGAGTTGTGCATGGTTTGTATTGATAGCGGCATCCTGCACCATCTCGATCAGATGCCTTGTCAGCAGCGGGTGCATACTGGATTCGATCTCGTCTACTACCAAAACAGACCCGGATTCCAAAGCGGCAAGCCACATACCGATGCGAGAGAAGAAACGCTGTGTCCCAACGGATTCCTGACCCAACGGGAGCCAGAAACCCTCAGAAGCGCCATCTTCGGCATCGAGAATGTGCAGTGCGGAGATGATAGGCTCTTCCTTGGAGCCTGTAATGCGGATGTCCTTGATGCCGAGGTCTGCATACAGCATTTCATGCAGGATACGGCTCTTTTCGGAGCCGCCCTGCCGGATAGCAGACAAGGTGGCATCCAGCCGCATTTCGGTTCCCATGAAACCGGTCAGCTTTTCAAAGAACCACAGATAGGCCTTCTCGGTCTGGGGGCAATTCCACTCGTTGGAGCTGGACAGGTAAAGCCGGTTTTCTGCGGTGCGTCCGGCAAGGGTAAACTGCTCCTGAATATTCTCGCGGAACTGATAACCATTGCCTTCTCTGGAAAAAATCAGAGCCTCCCGGCCATTGGGCCAGTGATAGAGATACTCGGTCAGGATTCGGGTTTTATCGAAGGAAAAGCCATAGGCATATTTAATGCCGTTGTAGAAGTAGATGACCTCAAAACTGGTGGGCTGCGGAGACTGCTCTGTAAAGGCAAACGGTTCCTGCGGCAGAGCTTCGCCTTTGAGCAGCTTGGCATACCGCCCGCAGACCATCTCGCGCATGAGCAGGAGTGCATGGAGGACATTGCTCTTTCCAGCTGCATTTGCGCCGTACAGTGCAAGCACTGGTACAAGCTGTTTCTTCTCGTCCGGTGAAATCAGACAGTCGGACAGACTTTTATCTGTGGATGCCTTCATGCTGATGATGGCGGTGTTCCTGATAGAACGGTGGTTCGTGACAGAAAATTGAAGCAGCATCGCAAAACCTCCCAAGTGATTTCTGAATTCAGTATACTCCATTCTTGGCAGGAAATCAAATTTTAACTTCAAAATTTGCAGAAAAATTTCAAAATTAAAACACAAAATCGAACTTAGAGGTTTTTGATGCTGAAACAGAAACATGAGGAACGGTTGAAATTACTCTGCGTACACGATCTCCCTCACCACCACTTCCTCTGCCTGCGCTTTCAGCCCATTCATGTGCGCCACCCAGAGAAGCTGTGCGCGCTCTTTGTCCGGCGCGGGGTCTTGTCTAACAGAGTGGTCATCGTGCGTTCCAGCCACGCGCAGGCCGTTTTTTGGGCATCCTGCAAATGCGGCCAGAGCGTACCGTTCAGCAGCGTCTGGTGATACAGCACAGGGCCCAGCCATATTTGCCAAGCGGTTCGGAATCATCGGTCTGCGGCATGGTGAGCAGTGGCAGTTGATACTCCCCGATCTGGGCGTAATGGATCTCGGTGCGGACGGCATTCGTGCTTTTCATGGAAATTCTCCTTTGCATTTTCAACGTGTGTTGTGGTCTTTGTGGAAAACGGTGTTCACTTCTTCCGGCTCTGCGCGGTCAGCCAGTTGCCCTGCGCCTGATAGTAGTGCTCTATCGTAGTGGGTGCGTTCAGGATGGTGGTGCGCAGATAGGCCATGATGTTCTTGATGGGCTGGGTGGTGTTGGACATCACATCGAAGATGTACTCAATGTGTTGGCTGGTCAGCTTGTCCAGCCGTAGCCGAATGGCCTTGGTGGTCTGCGGTTGTTTGCCGATGTACTGGGTCTGTCGTGGACAGCAGTACATCTCCACAATGTTGTTCAGCAACTCCTCCAGCTTGTCGGGATCGTATCGCTGGGCAAGGGCGTCGATCTCCAGCCGTTCCCGAAACTCCTCCAGCACCTGTGTTTCCATCTGGTCAAAATCTGCGGATTCGTCTGTCTGCCCTGATAGATTAGTACTTTGTCTTTTAGTATTTTGTTTATTAGTATTTTGTTGTGTTGGATTCTCCAACGTTGGAAAACCCGACATTGGATTTTCCGATGATGGTGAATTTGGCACTGGAGCAGGGCGTTTTTCAATCCGTTCTTTCTGCGGCAGTTCAAAGACTTCATAGTTGTAGTCAATAATGCGACCACGGGCATCACGGACTTTGCTCCGACACAGATACCCGCCATCTTCCAGTTCGTGAACCGCACTTCTCACACTGTCGATGCCATCCCTGCACCCGGTTGTCAGCCCTTTCAGGCTGTAATCCCAATCGTCCGGCAGGGAGAGCATATAGGACAGCAGTCCCTTGGCTTTCAGGGACAGCCTCTTATCCTGCAGGTGGTGGTTGCTCATAACGGTGTAGTTGACGTTTTTATTGACGCGGAATGTTGACATGGCGGCTTCCCTTTCAGCCCAAGGCGGGCAAGAGAAAACGCAGCATTTCCCGGCTTTCGGGGAACGCTGCGTTCAGACAGGGAAGCCTGCTGTGAGCTGGCACAGCAACGGCAGCACTGCATATTTCTAACGAACATCTAACACAACTACACCTGAAATGCAGCCGCTGACGGCCTGTGTGAAAAAGGCTTTTTCTAACGTCATTTCGCAAAAAGCGGCTGATTTTTGCTTACAAATTGCGGTGTGACGTGTCTTTTTGGAGGTTGCAAAAATGCCCTCCGCTGCCAATGACAGCCGCAAGGAACCAGCTTCATCCAACAATTTTAAAGACTCGAAATGCGATAGGCCGGGAGACCGGTGCCAGGGTTCGACTCCCTGATGCTCCGCCAAAAAAGAATGGACAGATGAATTTTATTCGTCTGTCCATTCTTTTTTGCCGGAACATCGCCCGTCCACCCTGTCTTGTGGGCGTATGGCATCATGCTGACGCATTGCCATAGCCCAGCCCTTCCAGCATCGCCTGTGCAGACGAGAGCTTGGAAGCGTAATCGAGGTGGGCGTAAATGTTGGCGGTGGTGGAGAAATCGCTGTGACCCAACCATTCCTGAATCTGCTTCATGGGGACACCGTTTGCCAGAAGAAGGCTGGCGCAGCTATGACGCAGGTCATGGAAGCGGATAGGACGCAGACCGTTTTTCTCCAACAGCTTCGGGAACTGCTCGGAAACGTAGTTGGGGCGGATGATGTTCCCGATCTCGTCCACACACAGATAGCCCAGATACTCCCGATTGTAGCTTTTACCGCACAGGCGGCGGTAGGTGTCCTGCTGACCTTTCAGCATCAGCAGACGATCACGGATGGGCGGCACAAGGGGCAGCGTCCGCAGGCTGGACTTCGTTTTTGCACGGTCAGCCTGCACCAGAACCTTTTTGCCGTCGATGGATGCCTGCGTGACAATGTGCTTGACTTCCAGCGTGTTGGCTTCAAAGTCGATGGCATCCCATTTCAGACCCAGCACCTCGCTGCGGCGCAGACCATAGAAAGACGCCAGCAGAACCGGGATTTCCAGCTTGGTGCCCTCTGCGATCTCCGTCAAAGCATGAATCTCATCGGCACTGTAATAGCTGCCTTTGAACTCATTCTTCTTCGGACGCTCGACCTTATCTGCCGGATTGGTGGGGATCAGGTCGATCTTTACCGCATACTTCAGCGCCTTGTGGATGTTTGCATGGTAATGGATCACCGAATTTGCCTTGACCCGTTCAAGCTGCTTGTTGTAGAAATCCTGCAAGTCGGTGGCTTTCAGGTCTACCAGTTTGATGCCGCGCTTTCGGAAATAGGGAACGATCACACGCTCCACCATTCCCTGATAGCTGGCATAGGTCGTGATTTGGATAGTGCTTTTCGCAACTTCCAGCCATTTCAGCATGAAGTCCGAAAAGAGAATGTCATCGTCTAAGCGGATCTCCGCAGGTGCGGTGGGAACCATGAAGTTCCGCCGACGTTCCAACAAAAGAGCCTCGGCTTTCTTCTTGTTCCTCTTGACGGACAGACCGGTGGCTTCCCACTTGGTCTTTCGCTTTCCAGCTGCGTCCTTGTAACTCAGAACGATGTAATAGAAGTCATTTTTTTCTTGCAGATGCCCTGCTACCATAGTGTTACCTCCTGTCTTTGCATCCACTTGAATATGTAACTTCTGCCGCTGACACCATCAGTGTACCCAACGGCAGGAGAGAATGCAAGGATGTCACGCCCGGATGGTGTGACCGGGTGCGAATCCGATGAGATAAGTCAAAAGGTGTGCCTTGGGGATGCGGTAGGAGCGTCCGACCTTCAAATGCTGGACGCTCCCTTTTTTCAGAATCGCATACCCGGTTTTTGTGCTGACGCTCAATATCTCGCACATCTGGTCGATGTTCAGCACGTCCGGGTAATCCCGGAGCATCACACGGTACGCATCACGGGGATTCAGATTTTCCTCACCCAAACAGATTTCCCCTTTCTTGGTTCATATTCTCCCGATCCAATGCCAGACTGCATTTCAGGGCTTTTTCAATTTGTGCCATCTCCCACTCACTGGTCATTCCCATAAAACTGTTGATGCGTTCCTTATCAATGGTGAAGATCTGTTCCAGCAGCACCACAGACGGACGGCTGAACGCAGGGTTCTTCTCAATGAGAACATGGGTAGGCTGGTTTGGCTTTTTGGAGACTTTTGAGGTTACAGCAGCTACGATCACGGTCGGCGCAAATTTATTTCCTGTATTATTTTGAATCACAATAACAGGACGTTTACCACCCTGCTCGGAACCATAGTGCGGGTCAAGGTCTGCAAAGTAGATCTCGCCCCGGCGAAAACCGAAATTCCTTGTTACATAAACGGTAGCAATCATCCCCCTCTTCCTTATGTAGGCAAAAGCCGCCCAACGGACGGCTTTTGCGGCGTGAAAGGACTTCTGCCATGAAGAGACATCACTGCTTGATAGGAAGGCTCTTAGAGCGGCTGGAGCCGTTGTAGACCTTCAGGATCTGGTGCATATACTTCTGATAGTTCGGGCCGCTCATCGCCTGCCCGCTGCGGTAGATCGTCAGGGGGCTGGTGCGCTTGAGCTGCTTGATCAGGCGAACCGGGTCATACTCGTGGTCGTACAGCGCAACGAAACGGACAACGCCCTGCAGCACCTCAGAACGGAGCGAGTCGATGTCTCCCTCCCACGCTTCTGCCAGAACACGAAGCGCATCTGTGTAAATGCGTTCGCCGTGTTGCCGGTACTCTCCAAAGGCCGTAGCGATGCAGGCGATCTTCCACTTGGCGTGACTCTGGTTGAAACTCAGACCAAAGCCGGCGCGCTGGGTAGCACTCAGGAATGCGATGGCTTCCGAATCGCCGCCGTGGATCTTGGCACGCAGCTTTGCGCCCGCCGTAAGCGGTGCAGAAATACCCGTCTGCTGTGCGAACAGCAGGGCTTCTTCCTGTTCGGTCAGACCGGAGTATACCTTGCAGAGGATGTCGAGATCACAGTTGTTGTTCCGCAGCTTGCGGGCGGCGATGGTGTGCTGACCATCAAAGACGTAGTAGTGACCATTGCGGTAGCTGACCTTGGGCGCATTGGCGATGCGCTCATCAAACTCAGCAGCGATGCGCTTGACCCGGTTGGCGTTGAGATGCCGCTGGTAGTAGCTGCGCGGCACTTCCAGAAACTTACTGTTGATGAGCATTTCGTGGTGAACGAGTTTAATCATAGGCAAATTCTCCTTCCAGTTTAACGATATACTCTTTTGCTTTCTGCAAAAGTTCAACGACTCTTTGACGGATGTTCGGGTTTTTGAGAAAATCCGGGTAATGCTCAAAGCAGACATCCAGACGATAGATCATCATATCTGCCGCCGATTCCACTTCACTGAGCATTCCTTCCGCATCGGCCACCTGTTCAACGGATTCCATCTTATTGGATAAGGCGCGGATGGTTTGCAGTTCAGTCAATGTCTTAGTCGGCTTTGGTGGGTCATCTATCCCTGCTGGTGCTGTTTCAGTTTTACGCGGTAGTTCTTCTACCGCCGTAGTCTGTAAATTTTGTGCTTTCTTTTTTGACTTGGATGCCGATTTTCTGGTAGACTTCTTCGGTTCCTTGGGTGTACAGATTTTCTCGACTAGCGCAGGGCGTTCTTCTGGAGGGGTCCTGGCAAGTGCCATAATATCTTTGGCGGTGCCCTTCACCGTGCCTGACAGAATTTTTTGGCGGCTTCCGGGAATGACTTCCTCCGCAACATCTACACCATTTGCGAACTTTTCTGCACGGATAACTGAAATTCGGCTGACATTGTTTTCATTTGCAATTCTTTCACAAGTAGCATTGCTCAAGTGGTGATTATCATTTTGATAATCACCACTTTGCTCTACTAAAGTGTATTGGTTGCCATGAAAGTTACTTGTATGCTTTTCAGCCTCGTACTGTTTTCCTATCAGGTAATTCTTTTGTTCGGGAGAAAGATTGCGCCGCCCAAGCTGATTTTTGCAGATCCAGATGATTGCTTCATAGCGGTCTGCAAACTCTTTCTCGTGAACGGTGTACGGGATGTCGGGATGCTTCTGAAGAATAGCGTATCGGTTATGACCGTCAACGATCAGTCCGTTCCAGACGATGATGGGATTGATAACTTTTCCATCGTTGACGATGTTCTTCTCCAGCTGTTCCAGTTCCTCAAAAGTCAGCGGCGGGATTTTGCCCTGAAACTCCGGGTCAACTTTAAGCGCATTCAGATTCGTCATCAAACCGTCCCTTCTTAAAGTAGGTAGATTTCGGGCTGGTGGGCTGGATGTAGTAATCGTAGCCGAAGCTGGTCTGGCAGTAGGTGCAAGGCTCCTTTACGATCTGACCGGGGTCTGCACGGCGGACACGGATGCCACGGGCGTTCCGAAATGCATTCAGGCAGCGGGGGCAAAGGGTGGTCAGGGTGCTTTCATCGTGGTGCTTACGGTCAAAAGTACGGCTCATAATCATTACCTCCGTGTCATCAGAATGAATGTTCGTTATGGAAAAAGCCCACTGCCTTGATTCGGAAGAATCCCGGTGGTGGGCTTTGAAGTTTTGCTTTAAGTTTTTCCAACCTATTTGTCCTCGACGCCCGTTGGATTTGGAATGCACCTCGGTAAGTGGGGACTTGCACCCACACTCCACATTGGCTTCTTCAGCCACCCCGTCTTCTTTATGACCGGGCCGCGAGTTACGGAAGTTTCATTATTTTGTCCGAGGGAATGATATTCAGTTTTCAAGGTACGCTTTACAGCTTCGGGCTTCTCCCCGTCTGGGGTGTTGCCCTTGCTGTGACCATAGTGTACCTGAAAACTGAATGCTTTTTTAGGAGGTCGCACCTCCGGTTTTTAAGCAAAAAACCGGAAGTATCGCTTCCGGTTTTGAGCGCTTTTCATTGATGTTACGACATAAATTTTTCGACAGTTTTACAAATGCGACTTTGAACTTTTTTCAAAGAAAAAAGCCCTCTCGGACACCGGCTTGTATGAGCCGTCCGTCCGAAAGAGCTGTTGTGTGTAATTTATAACTCGCAAGCAAGAGCCTCTAGGCTGCGTGCCATGCGCTGAAGTTTGGCACTGACTTTCTTCTTCATCAATTCTTCTTGCTCAGAAGTGGATTTCCCCATAATCAAATGGTCGAGCGTAGTGTTGAAAAATTCAACGATTTCAACGAACAAGTCAACCGAGGGGGTGTACTCTCCTCTTTCAAGGCTACGGAGGTGGCGGTCACTGATGTTCAGTTTGATTGCCAACTCCTCCTGCGTCATGCCTTTGGCCTTGCGCAGGTGCTGGATACGTTTGCCGGTGGCGTAAGAATCAAAGTACATAAGCCAGCCCTCCGACCACAGAGCAACGCAGTCGCAAGCTGCGCCATAAGGTCAGAGTGCAAAGATGCAATCGGCGGCGGATCAAGTTTTGGTTGCCGGGGTTCGGTTGGTACTCGATCAATCTCCTTTTCATGTTTCTTCGTCCTTTCTTTGTCGATGATGGCAAGGCGGGCGGAGTATGAAGGACGTACAGAACATCCTTCACAATAGTAAAAGAGCCGCAACTCTATTGCTATCCATGTAAAATCAGGGAATCGTATTTAGTAAATTCAGTACGGCCTCCTGCTGGTCAGGGCGCAGCACCGACCACCGATCAATAAGCTGCATTTGCTGAGGTGTAAGTACCACCGGGGTAGACTCACTTCCCTCTGCCTTTGCAAAAAACTCAGAAAGCGTGATCTGAAAGGCATCGCAGATCTTTACAAGCGAAGGAATGGTCGGGGTCGCATTGTTGTTGTACCATGTGGAAATGGTGGTCGATTTCATTTCTGCATGAGTTGCTAAATCGTAAAGCGACCATTTGCGCTCTTCACGGTAGGCGGTTATGGTATTCAGAATGTTGTCCACCGCCACTCCTCACTTTCGTACAGTAAACTTTTCGCCTATTATACCGTACTACGCAGAAAATTATAATCCTTTTCGCCGTATAAAAAGTACGAAGTTTCGGAGTAGTGAGAGCATTGACTCACCATCCACATATAGCGTTTAAGAAGTGAAAGAGTATTGCCATTTCGAGGCAGAAAGAATATACTTATAGCTAAATTCCAATACTAGATGGAGGGACTATTATGGCTAGACCAAAAGGAAGCAAGAATGTAGTGCGTACTAAGAAAGCAAATATTGACTATGCGGCTATTGTTGCTGAAAAGACCGCAGCCAAGGAACAAATTGAAACCGAGATCGCCGCGCTGTCTGACAACATCAGCGTACTGAAAGAACAGTTGAAAAGCAAAAAATCCGCTTTGAAGGTTGCAGTAAAGGAACTTTCTAAAGCAGAGGCAAAAAAGGTTGCAGCCGAAAAAAAGGCCGCTGAAGAATCTAAGAAAGCTGAAGCAGAATCTGTATTGAAAAAGCTGCTTGCCAGCGGTATGTCTGCCGATGACATTATCGCCAAGCTCCAGTAAACTATTATGGGAGCCAGCAAACGAGTTTGTCCGAACTGCGGGCGTAAAATGAAGCAGCAGTTCATTGGCCTGTTCCACTGCAAATGCGGCACAAGCTGGCGGCGTGATATAGGCTTCTTTGAGCGCACTCCAGACATGGTGTTCTCACTAGAACGCAAAAAAGTCGGAAATAAGGTCAAGCAGCTTCCGATGATTCATCATAAGTAAGCAAAACCACCAGCCGTTTTTCGGCTGGTGGTCTTTTTGTGTTCAGGCTTCTGCAATTGCGAGATATAACTACAGCCACCGGTCAAGACAAAACCGGTGGCTGTAAGAAAGCGGATTCAAATTAAAACGTGCAAAGCCGCTTAACAGGGGTAAGCGGGAATCTTTTTTCCACGCCTGCCATGGTGCACATTTGCGTGCCGGGCAATTCCAGAGAAGCGTGTGCACAGGAAACTGCCATTTTAAGTAGCTGATCTCCTTGGGTGTGCTGTTTGGCAATCGCATAGGCAAAGCCGGACACCATGGAGTCGCCCGCACCCTGCACGCCTTTTACATCGACAGAAACAGGTTCAGAATACCATGCGGCTTCCGGTGTGACCAGCAGCGCGCCCTTTTCCCCCAGAGAAACCGCGCCGTAGGCGATGTTGTGCTCCATGAGGATTTGTCGATAGCTTGCGCAGAACTCCTGCGTCACACTGGGATGAACGCCAAAAGTGGCATAATATTCTTCTTCATTGGGTTTGATCAGAACAGGAGATGCCTCCATTCCATTCAGAAGCAGCGGTCCCGATGCGTCCAAAATAAAGGGCACATCATATTCCTGTGCGCTTTTGCCCAGTTCATAGTAGAAATCGTCAGGAAAGCCCGGTGGCACACTGCCGCCGAGGATCAGCACCGATGTTGTGGGCAGAACATTTTTTACGGCACGGATAACATCTGTGGCCGTTTCACGATCAAGGGGCGTGCCTTTTTCGTTGAACTCCGTCATGCAGCCCGTAGAGGTTTCAAACAGCTTGATGTTGATACGGACATTTCCGGGGACGGGGATAAGCTCTGCATCCATATCTTTTTGCTTGAAGAAATCAGCTGCTTCTCCATCCGAATGGCTCAGGCAAACGCTTTTGACCGGCATTCCAAGCTGGGTAAGTGCCAGCGAAACATTGATGCCTTTGCCGGAAAAGTCGCAAATTGTTTTTTGAATGCGATGGCTATGACCAAGGTTGACCGAATCCACCTGAATCGTGCGGTCAATGCAGGGGTTCACAGTAACAGTTGTAAAGTGCATGGGTTCTGTACCTCCTATCCGGGAGCGTCATTTCAGCATGACAAATGGGACAATTCATAAGACGCATACCTCCTGACGTTTTGATACACCTAGTCTAGCATACAAAACGTACACTGTCTATTGGCAGAACAAAAACGGCTATCATGAGAAAAATAATAAAGGTCATCCGAAAAATCCCGATAGAAAAACAAGATTTTTCGCAGATGATATGTTATAATAAAAGAAATACAGCACCTGCTGAACGGACGGAAAGGACATCATGATTATGGAAGAAAACAAGAAGCCGGAAACCACCTCGCAACAGGATTCGGCACCTGCGGATTACAGCCGCTACATGGGAACGCTGAACCGCATCTACCGCCGCAATAACAACCCCAAAAAGAAGCGGCTGGGGGATGGTATCACCTCTTTGAAACAAGAGCAGAAGCCCACAGCGCCTGCCGAACCGGAAAATGGAAAGAAAGACCACAGCTTTCTGATCACGCTTGCGGTGTCGATCGCCATTATCCTGATCCTTTGGGTCATCAAAATGTTCTGAATACTATAAAAACTGCCCGGAACGACCTTCTCCTATCGTTCCGGGCAGTTTTAGCAGGAGGAATCTGCTACCGTGGATGTCAATCTAGTGAGACCGATCAAACGTTCTCGTTCAGGAATGCAGCAATTTCTTCTGCTGCGACAGTCTCATCCTCACCCTCAACCGTGACGGTGATGGTTTCGCCCTGCTTGATGCCAAGCCCCATGACTGCCATCAGCTTGCGCATATCACAAGCCTTGCCGTCCTTTTCGATGGTGACCTTGCTGGTACACTTTTTTGCCAGCTTGACCAGCAGACCGGCGGGGCGGGCGTGGACACCAAGTTCGTCCTTGATGGTATAAGTAAACTGTTTCATGGGTTCTCCTTCATTTCCTTCTTCTTTAGCGTGCAAAAAGGGCAGATCAGACGGCGCTCTCGTAGTCCAGCATGAACTGCACAATGCCGTCCATAGCCAGCTCACGCGGGTCGAGCTTCAGCTGACCCTCACGGATCTTGGCATAGCTGATGGGCATATACTGGTGCAGCATATTCATGGGGATGGGGTACTCGCGCAGGTTGTCGAACAGCTTGTTCATGGCTGCAACGACTTCCGGCTGACCGATGTAGTAGCGGGCACGGTCAGAGTAGCTGTACTTGCGGCACTGTGCCAGATGCTTTTCGTCACCGTGGTAGTGCTTTTCCCAGTTTGCAGGGGAAGCCAGCATGACCTGATCCAGCGTTTCGATAAAGTTGGCGCGCTTTTCTTCCGGTACCAGTTCCTTCTCCATCATGCTCAGAGAGAACAGAGCCTCGCGCAGACCAAAGGTCAGAGCAGGACCGACCTTCAGGATAGCAATGCCGTCGGTGACCATGTTGTACAGATCAGTTGCGGTCTGGTAGTCGGTAGAGTGACCCTCGAAGCAGATGTCGGGGAACTCCTTCAGAGCGGCGCACAGGTCAACCGCAGCAGCGGGGTCGTAGTCGAACACCTGCTCATCGCCAAACTCCACACCGGGCTGGACAACAACTGCGATAACGTCCTTCATGCCCTCGCCAACGCCTTCCTCAGTCCAGACGCGCTGATAGGTGGAAACGGTATCACGGAATGCTTCGGGCTTGGTGACAGCCAGCGTATCCTCAGCTTCGGTTGCACCACCGGGGATGGGCACTTCGCTGCCGATAACGAACACCGGGCGCATTGCATCCGGCTTCTCAGCTTTCAGTTCCTCGTAGCCCTTCATAGCAGCCTTGTACAGCTTTGCGCCACGGCGAGCGATGACCTCGGTCTGGAGCAGACCTTCCGGGTCGTCAGCAACCTTCATGCTGGTATCCAGATGAATCTTTGTAAAGCCGGCGCGTGCATACTGGTAAACCAGTTCCACGGAGTTTTCCATTGCTTCGGACTCCGGCAGCTTCTGCCAAGTCAGGGGTCCGAGGTGGTCGCCTGCCAGAATCATCATGTTTTCGGGCAGACCGATGTCGCTTGCCATTTTCAGGACCATCTGGTAGAAATCAGCGGGCTTCATGCCGGTGTAGCCGCCAAACTGGTTGACCTGATTGGCAGTTGCCTCGATCAGAACAGGGATGTTGCGCTCCTTTGCACGGCGCAGGGCAATCTCGATCACCAGCTCGTTGGCGCTGCAATAAGAGGGGATGCCGCAGCGAATACCCTCACGGCGCTTATCCATCATTTCCTGAAGGGGATGTTTCATTTCTATTCTCCTTTTTACTGAATCAAGATCTTACAGCTTTGCCTGACCCTTGCAATAGGTCTGGAGCACATCGTAGTTGTCCTCCAGCACCACAAGGTCGGCATCCTTACCCACCTGAATGGAACCCTTGCGGTCATCCAGATGCAGGCAGCGCGCCGGGTTGATGGTGCAGGCGTTCAGCGCATAGTTGAACGGTACCATTGCATCCTCGACAAGGATCTTCAAGCCCTTGTTGATGTTCAGGGTAGAGCCAGCCAGACCGCCGGTAGAGGTCAGGTGTGCGCTGCCGTCCGGGTAGATCACGATCTCGTTGCCGCCGAAGATGTACTTGCTGCCCACGGGGGTGCCCTTTGCCATCAGCGCATCGGAGATCATGATAGAATAGTCGGGACCCTTGCTCATAAAGTAGTTGTTCAGAGCAGCCGGGGTGGAATGGCAGCCGTCGCAGATGATCTCACCGTACATGGTGCGGATGCGGTATGCTGCACCCACCAGACCGTTTGCGCGGTGGTTGAAGGGTGTCATACCATTATAGACATGGGTCATGGAGCGTGCGCCATTGGCATAAGCCATGACTGCCTGCTCGTAGGTGGCAGCACTGTGACCGATGCTGACAACGATACCCTGCGAAGTCAGGTAGCGGGTCAGTTCAAAGTTATCGTCCTGTTCGGTAGCCAGCGTAACATAGCGGATGTGACCGTGTGCAGCTTCCTGATAGTGCTTGAACTGCTCTACGCTGGGCTTTGCAATGAACTGCTCCGGCTGTGCGCCCTTGTACTTCATGTCCAGATAAGGACCCTCGAAGTGGATGCCAAGGATCTCGGCACCGTCGTAGCCGCCCTCCATGACACGGGCAACGTTGGCAACGGCATTGGTCAGCACCTCAACGCTCTGGGTGATGGTGGTAGCCAGAAAACTGGTCACGCCCTCAGAAACGATGTGCTCTGCCCAGTAACGCAGACCTTCCTCGTTTGCATCGTTGGTGTCAAACTCATAGGCACCGTGGCAGTGGATGTCCATAAAGCCGGGGACGATACGCTTGTCGCCGTAATCGTCATCTACATCCTTTGTCCCATAGGGGAAAATGCCGACGATCTTACCCTCTTTGACCTCGATGGCAGCAGGTACAAACTGATCTGCGATCCATACTTTTTTACTTTGGATTATCATCTGAATTGTCCTCCTTCCGAGTGAATTACCCTTATGCCATTATACCGCATACTTTCGGAAAAATATTTACAATTTTCAATCGACTTGTTACTTGTTTCGGCAAACATACCCAAAAAATCATATAAATCAAGTGGTCAGACAGGGGGAACGCCGCTTCCGTTTGTCTTTTTCAAACAAAAAGTTATGGCTTTCAGTTGCCCCCTTGTTTTCTGCTATGGGGGTGTGATATAACAGGAAGGAAGGGATAGTGCGCTTTGGTAAGCCCTGTCTATGATTCGGATAAATACCAACCGATTAGGAGGTAGAATAGCATGAGCATTTTTAATCTGACTGATGAGAAGATGAAGGAAACTTCTTCCACTTTTACTGCACATGAGATCTATCAGCAGCCTGCAACTTGGCGCAAGACCTGCGCACAGCTGGCTGGCTGCAAGGACGAGCTGCAGGCTTTTATCGATCAGGTCGTCAAGCAGGATGACTTCGACATCGTTCTGGTCGGCGCAGGCACCAGCGAGTTCGTTGGCAACTCCCTGTTCCAGGCTCTGAACCCCAAGTACAACTACAAGGTCAAGTCCTACGCTTCCACCGATATCGTTCCCTCCCCGGAGAACTTCCTGTCCCGCACCAAGCCCACCCTGCTGGTGAACTTTGGCCGTTCCGGCAACTCTCCTGAGTCTCTGGGCAACGTGGAAGCAGCAGAGGTCGTCTGCCAGAACCTGTACCACCTGTTCGTGACCTGCAACCACGAGGGCACTCTGTCCAAGATGGCTGCAAGCCGCAAGAACTGCTTCGCTATCAACCTGACCCCGGAGACCCATGACCAGTCCTTCGCCATGACCTCCAGCTACAGCAATATGTATCTGGCAACCTATCTGGCATTGAATCTGGACAAGCTGGATGAGATCACTGCCGAGGTCGAGAAGCTGGCCGTTGCAGGTCAGCACTTCCTCGATGACCAGTTCGGTGAAGTCCAGAAGATCGTGGACGAGTTCGATTACAACCGTATCGTTTATCTGGGCAACATCGGCCTGAAGGGCGTTGCACAGGAGTCCGCTCTGAAGACTCTGGAGCTGACTGCCGGCAAGGTCGCCACCATGTATGATTCCGAGCTGGGCTTCCGTCACGGTCCCAAGTCCATCATTGATGATAACACCCTGACCATCGCTTATCTGAGCGACGATGAGTACCGCCGCCGCTATGAGCTGGATCTGGTCAAGGAAATGGCACATCAGCGCAAGGGCAACAAGATCGTCGTTGTTTACAACCACGATTGCGAAGGCATTGAGGAGCTGGCAGATTACCCCATCCAGATCAAGATCGGTCAGGACATGGAGAACGTTCTGCTGGGTCTGGACTTCATCCTGTTTGCTCAGACCATCGCTCTGATGAAGTCTCTGTCTCTGGGCATTACCCCGGACAACCCCTGCCCCACTGGTGAGGTGAACCGTGTTGTCAAGGGTGTCACCCTGTATCCGTACACGCTGAAGTAATTAAAAAATCAGGAGGGCAACGAACATGATCGGTTTGGTAGTTACCGGCCACGGCCATTTTGCTGATGGCATCCACACTTCCGCTCAGATGATCGCTGGCGAGAACGAGTATGTCCGCTATATCAACTTTGAAGAAGGTATGTCCCCGGAGCAGCTGGCGGAGAAGTTCAACGCCGCATTCGATGAGTTCCGCACCTGCGATGGCGTTGTGGTTCTGTCCGATCTGCCCGGCGGCTCTCCCTTCAAGACTGCAGTGGAGTGCAAGTACGCACGCCCCGATCAGAAGATCGAGGTCATTGCCGGCACGAATCTGCCGATGCTCGTTACCGCTGTTACGATGCTGGATATGGAAGATGATCCCCGCTCTCTTGCAGAAGAACTGGTTGACACCGGCAAGGATTGTATGGTAATCTTTGAGTTACAGGCTCCTGCCGAAGAAGCCGAATCTGATGAAAGCGACGGAATCTAAACAATGATCAATTGGGAAGTAATTATTTGGACTTGCATTACGCTGGCAGTCATTATGGGCGTGATCGGTCTCATCCTGTATGCTATCTCTGCCAAGAATATGCGCAATAAGCGCAAGGAGCTTGGCGAAGTCCATACGGACATGAAGGTCGGTTCCCGCATTATGTTTGCCGGCGGCATCTACGGCAAGATCGTAAGCATGGAGGATGAGGATACCCTCCGTGTGGAAGTTGCACCGAAGATCGTTATTACTATTTCCCGTTATGCCGTCCAGAGCATCGTAAAATAATTGCTTTGGTATTTTAATAGCGTTGATCTTGTGTGCCTTCCCTTCATTCGCACACAAGACTTCCATAAATATCTTCATTTGCCAAGAGACCCTCTATCCCAAGCGTAAAAAGACAGGCAGTGAGTGCTGCGCGGCCTCCTGCCTGTCTTTTTACATTCTTAACAAGTCATCCAAGACCTCTTCTTTCCATGATAGAACCCCCACAGCGGTTTGCCATACCGCTGCGGGGGTTCTGTCTTTAAGTGAAAAAAGAATTAGAGCCGATGCTCCGAAGAGCACCGGCTCCAATCCTTAAGGAAGAATGTCTTATATGGGTTAAGACGGATAAATTCTAAATTATGCCTTGCCGTTGCTGCCGCAGACAAGGATCTTGCTCATGACGTACTCCTTGACCTGCTCACGACCAACTGCGCTGTACTTCTTCGGGTCGAATGCCTCGGGATCGCCTGCGAGGTATTCCTTCAGACCCTTGCTGAATGCGATGCGGAGGTCGGTGGCGTAGTTCACCTTGCACATACCGCGGGCAACGCACTCACGGACGGCATCATCCGGGACACCGGAGGTGCCATGCAGCACCAGAGGAACAGAAACGACCTTGCGGATCTCGCTCAGGCGGTCGATGTCCAGCTTCGGGGTTCCCTTGTAAACGCCGTGCGCAGTGCCGATAGCAACAGCCAGAGAATCCACACCGGTGCGCTCCACGAACTCAGCAGCTTCGGAAGGAACAGTGTAGCCATTGCCATTGCCGCCGTCCAGATCATCTTCCTTGCCGCCGACCTTGCCCAGCTCGGCTTCCACAGGGATGCCGGCTGCATGGCAGGCACGAACAACTTCCTTGGTGATCTCGATGTTTTCCTCGAAAACATGGTGAGAACCATCGATCATCACAGAGGTGTAGCCTGCACGGAATGCTTTCATAGCCAGCTCGTAGCTGCTGCCGTGGTCAAGGTGCATCACAACAGGAACAGTAGCCTCGGAAGCGGCAGCTGCGACCATGGCATGGAACATAGCCGGAGAAGCGTACTTCAGAGTACCCGGAGTGGTCTGGACGATAACGGGTGCACGCAGCTCCTCAGCAGCGGCGATGATTGCCTGAACCATCTCCATGTTCTCTGCATTGAATGCGCCGATTGCATAATGGTTCTTCTGAGCATCAAGCATCAGTTCTTTGGTAGTGACTAAAGCCATAATTACCCTCCTGAAACATTTACTTTCTTATCGTTTACTCTGCCCTTCAAGAGCCGATCGCTCATAATGGCAGATAGGATATACAAGCATCCACCATTATTATAGATAGTCGTCACTAATTTATCAAGAGCAAAAAACGGTGAAGCCTTTGCAATTTACGGTTAGAAGTCGAGGTGGGCGTCTTTCCGGGCGGCTTCCAGTACGGCTACCGCCGATCTCATTGCACGAATGCGCCGCTCTTTGACGGTATCCTGCGGAACAATCAGGAAGTTGGAGATGCCAAGAACTTCAAACCACCAAGGCGTATCGGAGATTTCACTGATGTAGGGTTCTTTTCCCTTCCGGGTGACAACAAGTTTCTGGCAGTTGTTGCTGCCCGGCTCAATCAGGATGCTGCCCTCGGTGCCAATGATCTGGGCACTGTTGTGCGCAGAGCTATCTTTTGCAGCCGTACACTGACAGACAAAATTCGGGTATTCCAGAATCAGGATGCCGCTGGTGTCGATGCCGTTGGCGTGGCGGTTCGGGTAATAGTGGACGGCTTTCGGGTCGCCAAAAAGCCCTACCACAAAATAGATGTTATAAATATTGAGGTCCATCAAGGCTCCGCCGCAGTATGCGGGGTCGAACACAGGGGGAGTCTGCCCATTCATAAAGGCATCGTACCGGCTGGAATACTGGCAGAAGGTGCAGGATACCGTCTTGATGTCACCGATCTCCTTTGCAAACAACTTTGCCAGACCATAGTTCGGGTGGTCGATGGTCGTAATAGCCTCCAGCAGGTGCAAATGGCGCTCTTCCGCAAGGCCGAGCAGTTCATCCAGCTGTGCCAAGGTGGGGACGATGGGCTTTTCGCAGAGAACGTGCTTTCCGGCCAGCAGCGCAGCCTTGGCCTGCTCAAAATGCAGGCTGTTGGGGGTGGCGATATATATAAGTTCCACCTCCGGGTCTGCCAGCATCTCGTTGTACTCGGTATAGACCTTGGGAATATGAAACTCGTTGGCCATTGCAGCTCTGGTGTCTGCGTTGCGAGAATACACGGCAACAACAGGCATTGTTGTAGGACGCGCAAACTCCTTTGCCATCGTGTGGGCGATAGAGCCTGTTCCAACCATTCCAATATTCATAGAGGGATTCCTTTCACTTTTTGTTTTGAAGATTCTGCTTTACAAACTCACTGGGCGACATATGATACTTCATATTAAAGGACTTGGAAAAATAGTGGATGGAGGTGTAGCCCAGCCGCAGGGAAATCTCACTGATGGTATAGCGGTTTTCCAGCAGCATCTGACAGCTTCTCTCCAGCTTTTTATCATTGATGTACTTTTTCGGGGACTGGTCGATGGAATTCTTGAACATCAGCTGCAACGCCGTCCGCGACAGCGAAAAGTGTTCGCAGATTTCCGGGATCGTCAGAGGAAGGTAGATGTTTTCATCAATATAGGCAATGATCCGGTCAAACAGTTCATCCATTGCGCTCTTGTGCACGGAATTGCTGGGCTGGTTCATGGGAGAAGCATAGGTTCCTTGCAGCAGCCGGATGATGATCTCAGTCAACAGACAGAGCATCAGACTGTTCATATAAGGAATGCCGGTTGTGCTTTCCCGGACGAACGCTTTTATTAAGGAGTTGATCTTCTGGTCATAGTGGAACACACGGTTGATCAGAGCATCGTACCAGACCTCCTGTTCCACAGGGGTCAGATTGCGCATATCGAACAGCACCGTCATATAGGATGCGTTGTGGCTGTCATCCGTATACTGGGTGTGGAACTGACCGGGACCGTAGATCATCAGTTCCTTGTCTTTCAGCTGGTACAGTGTTCCGTCCACCTCAGTTTCGAGTTCGCCCTCGTCTACATACGTCAACTCAAAAAAGTTATGCTGCTCACCCTTAAAGCAGTAGTTCGGGGTGCGGATTCTATAATAATACCCCAAGATCTTCTGCATTTCAATACGGGGCAGAACCGCAAGGAACTCATACTGGGAAGGGAAATCGGTAACATGGAGAGAATAGTTGCTCTCGGCATACAGTTCAAATTCCAGCTTCTGTGTAGTAGAAACTGCCGCAAAATAGACATTGGGCTTGATGTGGACCAGCCGGTTCATGGCAAACTCTTGTACATCGGCGGCATCTGCCGTATGGGAGACCAGCAAAACACCGATGCCGTCTTGCACCTCTATATATGTATCACAGTTAAAACAATAGAACTGTGATACATAGCGGCGGGTGATGGCGGTCAGATGCTGGTGGATCAGGTCAGGGTGTGTGAGCCTGATGGGTTCGTGGTAGGTCTGGCCGTACTCCAGAAAGCTGTCGTTGGAAGTTTCGCGTTGCATATCCTGAATCCTCCTTCTCTCAAACTTGTACTGAGTATAACATTTTTTGTTGAATATTACCAGCTTTTTCCGACGAGTTTTGGAAGATTGTAATGAGAAGCCACGAAAATAACCGATTTTTAGAAACAGTTTGTTAAAAAATATAAAGACATTTGTTCAAATATCGCCTATAATGTAGTTACTCTGAATTGGAAACTCAGACAAAAAATTTCAAGGAGGAATAAAAAAATGCCGAACATTGTTCTAACTCGAATCGACAATCGTCTGGTTCATGGACAGGTTGCTACGCAGTGGTGCGGCGCAATCGGCGCAAACCTGATTCTGGTCGCAAATGACGAGGTGGCTGGCAACAGCCTGCGTCAGGGCCTGATGAACATGGCTGCTCCTTCGTACGCATCTATGCGCTACTGGACCATCCAGAAGACGATCGACACCATCCACAAGGCAAACGCAAAGCAGCTGATCTTCATCGTCTGCGAGAATCCGCAGGATGTCGTGAAGCTGGTGGAGGGTGGCGTTCCCATCAAGAAGGTCAACATCGGTAATATGCACATGGCTGACGGCAAGCGTCAGGTGGCAGGTTCCGTTGCAGTTGACGATTCCGATGTGGCTGCTTTCAAGCGGCTGCAGGAACTCGGTGTGGAACTGGAGATTCGTCGTGTTCCTACCGAACATGCGGAAAGCACCGACAAGCTGTTCAAGTAAACAGACGGCTGCTCTCCTAAATACTGAAAAGGAGTACTTATTATGGGCTTTAGTGCACTTCAGATCATTCTGGTCTTTGTGTGGGTCTTTATCGTGGCCATCGACCAGTTTGATTTCTTGGAATCCCTGTACCAGCCTATCGTTTCCGGTGCTGTCATCGGTGCGATCTTGGGCGATCTCCCCACCGGTCTGATCGTTGGTGGTACTTACCAGCTGATGACCATCGGTAACATGCCTGTTGGCGGCGCACAGCCGCCAAACGCCGTTATCGGCGGCGTCATGGCTACCGTGTTCGCAATTTCTTCTCATCTGGATACCACCGCTGCTGTCGGTCTGGCAGTTCCCTTTGCTCTGA
>OGMP01000722.1_pt1 | contig 31695 bp, 18 predicted proteins | sample 1573261 | NCBI WGS metagenome assembly OGMP01 (sample SAMEA2581878, study PRJEB24529) | metagenome | biome: Human gut stool | place: China | collected 2011 | reverse complement strand
CCGCCGTGACTCGGAGTGGATGGGCAAGCTTTACAGATACCTCGGTCTTTCGGTTGGTCTTATCTGCCATGACCTTGACAATGACGGCAGAAAAAAGGCTTATGCCGCAGACATTACATACGGAACAAACAACGAACTCGGTTTTGACTACCTCCGTGACAACATGGTAGTTTACAAGGAAAACAAGGTTCAGCGCCCGCACGCATTTGCGATTGTCGATGAGGTTGACTCAATCCTTATTGATGAGGCGAGAACTCCTCTTATTATTTCGGGTAAGGGCGACAAGTCAACAGACCTTTACGCAAAGGCTGACGCTCTTGCAAAAACTCTTAAAGTTCAGCGTTTTGCAGAACTTGACGCAAAAGAGGATATGGAGGAATATTACAAGGAAAACGACATTGATTATGTTGTTGATGAAAAGCAGAAAACAGCAACGCTTACACAGAGCGGTGTTAAGAAAGCCGAAGAATTTTTCGGTATTGAAAACCTTACCGATCCTGATAACCTTACAATTCAGCACCATGTAAATCAGGCTATCAAGGCCAACGGCGTTATGAAGCTCGATGTTGACTATGTTGTTAAGGACGGCGAGGTTATCATCGTTGACGAATTTACAGGTCGTCTTATGTACGGCCGTCGTTTTAACGAAGGTCTTCATCAGGCTATTGAGGCTAAAGAGGGCGTAAAGGTTCAGAGCGAAAGCAAGACTCTTGCTACAATCACATTCCAGAACTACTTCCGTCTTTACAAAAAGCTTTCGGGTATGACAGGTACTGCTCAGACAGAGTCGGAAGAATTCCAGGAAATCTACAAGCTTGATGTTGTTGAAATTCCTACAAACAAGCCTGTTTTAAGAAAAGACCTCCCCGATTCGGTTTATAAGACAGAAAACGGCAAGTTCCACGCTGTTATTGATGCAATTGTTGAGGCTCACGAAAAGGGACAGCCTGTCCTTGTCGGTACAATTTCAATTGAGAAGTCGGAGCTTCTTTCAAAAATGCTCAAAAAGAGAGGTATCAAGCACAATGTCCTCAATGCAAAACAGCATGAAAAAGAGGCTGAAATTGTTGCTCAGGCAGGTAAACTCGGTGCGGTAACAATCGCAACCAACATGGCAGGTCGTGGTACCGATATCATCCTCGGCGGTAACGCAGAGTATATGGCAAAAGCCGCAATGCGTAAGCAGGGCTTTACAGAGGAGCTTATTGAAGAAGCTACGGGTTATGCGGAAACCGATGATGAAGAAATCATCAATGCAAGAAATACATTCAGAGAGCTGAATGACAAGTATAAGGAAGAGATTAAGGGCGAGGCTGAAAAGGTAAGAGAGGCCGGAGGTCTTTACATTATGGGTACGGAAAGACACGAGTCACGCCGTATTGATAACCAGCTCCGTGGCCGTGCAGGCCGTCAGGGCGACCCGGGTGTCAGCCGTTTCTTCCTCTCAACCGAGGACGACCTTATGCGTCTGTTCGGCGGTGACAGAATGAAAATGATGATGGAGCGTATGAATGTTGCCGAAGATATGCCTATTGAGAATAAAATGCTCACAAGTATTATCGAAGGCTCACAGGAAAAGGTTGAGCTTCGTAACTTTGGCATTCGTAAGGATGTCCTCCAGTACGACGATGTTATGAACAAACAGCGTGAAATCATCTACGGTCAGCGTGATCAGGTTCTTAACGGTGAGGATCTCCACGAAACAATCCTCAAAATGGTTGAGGATACAATCGCAACTTCAATCAAGCAGTATCTCCCCGAAGGTCCTGCAGAACATTGGAACTTCCAAAGCCTCAAGGATTACTACGCAGGCTGGCTTATAAGAGATGAATCAAAGTATGATTTCAGCCTTGAAGATCTTGAAAATATGGAACCCGAAGAGATTCAGAAGATGCTCGTTGACGATGCTCTTGAAATCTACAAGGAAAACGAAGAACTTCTTCCCGAGGAAACAATCCGTGAGATGGAGCGTGTTTACCTCCTCAAGAATGTTGATACACATTGGATGGATCACATCGACAATATGGATCAGCTCAAGAGCGGTATCAGACTTCGTTCATACGGTCAGCACGATCCTGTTGTTGAGTACAGAGTTGAAGGCTTCGATATGTTTGATGAGATGATTGAAAGCATTCGTGAAGATACTGTCAAGATGATGCTCATTATGCCAAAGCGTGTTTATGAGATTCAGAAAAGGCAGGATGCAATTGCAGCAGCAAAGAGAGCAGCTCAGAGGGCTGCCGCAGCGGCACAGTCTGCATCCGATGATGAAGAAGCTGTTGAACAGTCGGACGCCGTAAAGCAGGCGCTTCACCGTGAGCAGGTTGCTCAGCCTACAGAAACTTCTGCAGACGGTACGGATTCTGTCAACAAGACTATCCGTAAGGGCAAGAAAATCGGCAGAAACGATCCCTGTCCGTGCGGCAGCGGCAAAAAGTACAAGAAGTGCTGCGGCAGAGATCTTTAATATGTTTGCATAAAGCGGTTTGTATAATTGCGATTTAAGTGAATTACATTTTGAGGGGCAGAGAGCAATACTCTGCCCTTTATTTATGCCGAATTTTCAAGGTGTTCGGTGATTAATTTGATGAGATATAGATATTGATTATAAAAATATATCTGAAAATTTCTGCAAAATGCTGGTTTTGGGGCATTTTATGTTAAAAAACAACAATCGCAAAAAAATACATATTTCTACGCATGTAGCTTGGCATAAATTTGCATAAAAATTTTTGATATTTTTGAAAAAAGAATTAAAAATCAACAAATTCAGTACTGAAATTGACTTTTTAACTGCCTATTAAGGTTGTATAATGGGTATAATTTATTTTAAACGCAAAAAATGGTGATAAATAAGTAATAAAATCACATTATGGCAAAAAATATAAAACCGTGTTTGCATATGTGCATAATAGCTAAAAACATTACCTGAACTTTGGTTATATTGCCTCTACAAATGCGCAATAAAATATTATATAATTGTATGCAAATCAAAAAGAAGAACAAATTCAAAAATTTGCGTTTCATAATTAATTGGCAGATATATCGGACTGTTCTGTACAGACCTGTTTAATTGTACTTTGACTGCCAAAACAAAGTAATCGGCAATGAAGGAGAAGAAAAAATTATGAAGTTAGGTAAAAAACTTTGCAAAACCGCAAAGAAAGGCTTTTCTCTTGTGCTTGCACTTACCATCATGCTTTCGGTATGTGCCGTGTCGGGTATGTCGCTTAATGTATTTGCGGCAACATCTTCGGGACAGAAGATTTACATTAACCTGACCAAGAATAAGGAATGGAAAGATTTTTCTTCTGTTACATATCGTTTTGCTCAGGATGACGGTACGGTTCTCAAAACGGGTACTGTAAGCAAAAATTCTTCGGGAGTTTTTGAAACTGTTGCACCACTCGGTGCAACAAAAATTGAGCTTTCTTCCGTGGTTAATTTTACTCTTCCCGAAAAGACTGTTGCAAGCGGTTTCCGCCGTATCTATCTTAATAACAGCAATACCTATAAGGAAGCTTATGCATATTCTTGGGTAACCGATACTGACTCCAACGCAGAGTGGCCCGGTGTTGCAATGAACAAGCTCACATCTTCGGACAGCGATTACTACTATGTGGATGTTAAGTCATCCTATAAATATGTAATCTTCAACAGCAAGGGCAATAATCAAACAAGCGACCTCAGTATTAACGATTCATACAGTACCGATAACGCTCTTTATGATGCCTCAAAAAGCCAGTGGACTAACCCGTTCATCAAGACTATCGACCTTTCGGGTGCTTCGGGTGACACGGAATTTTATCTTACAACTGACGGCTCGTTCAAAGAAAGTAAATACCTTTCTGTTGAATCTCCCGACAATCAGTCGAAGGCAACATATAAAACAGTTTATGTTTCAAACGATGACTGGAAGTCGCTTACAAAGGTTTATGCAACTTTTGACTACAACGATGCCTATGAAGGAACAGTTGAGCTTACACAAACCACGGTAAACGGTCATGTGGTGTTCAGCGGTAAAATTCCGACAGATGCGGTTTTAAGATTCCATCCGCAAAAATCTAATCTCAACGGTGCATCTTCCGCAACTTCATATCCGACAGGTTCGGGATATGATGGTTCGGGCTACAGCGAGAACACGGCTACATATGTTAAGACAGCCAGAGGCGAAAGCTGGACAAAATTCTCGGAAATAGGCAATGTAGACTATAACGCTGTTGTTGAAAATTCATTCTCAAATAATCCTAACATAGTAGGCGTTGACGCAACATACTTTGACTACTGGTCGGACATGGAGCAGGAGAAAGGGTATCTTCAGTGTCAGGGTAATGGCAATATGTATGACTATTGGTATCAGTTTGATAACTTCAACAACTACATAAGCAACATTGCTTTAAACTATAAGTCGGACTGGAAGTATCCTCTCTACTTCGGTAATATGTATAAGGGTGATGAACACTACGGAACATTTAAGACCCACGCAAAAGGACTTACAAACATCAACAATTATGATGATAACTATTACTATGCAGTAAACAACTCCAACGGTATGTACTGGCAGATGGGAAGTAATGATAAGAAGTATTACACATACTCTCTTTTGGGTCTAATGAATAATAAGCTTGACAGCAAGGGCAATCTTCAGATTCTTGACGGTGTTAAAGTCCCGTACTTTGATGCTGAGGCACTTTCAACCGCTACATATAATGGTGCAAGAGTTGCCAATGTTTATAAGTCGTCTTTCCCGTTCCGTACAACTACTGACAGTGAAGGTGTTACTACTTATGAATTCACTTCAAAGAATGCAGCCGATAACATCTACTTCACATGGAACGGCCTCACACCGACAAAAATTAACTACGGTGCGGGTAAAGATTATGGAATCAGCGATGACCTGAAAAAATTCGGCGGCGAAAGCAACGGTTATGGTATTTTCCCATTCAACAATACTTCAAATACATCATCGGGCAAGGGTACTAACTCTAACCTTGACTATGGTTTTGGTATCAGACTTGATATAGACTTCAGAGTTCCGAAGGACGGTTTACTTGCAGACGACAAACCTGCAACCTTTAACTTCAGCGGTGACGATGACCTTTGGGTTTATATCGGTGAGGATTCAACAGGCGCTGATGCAGAGCTTGCTCTCGACCTCGGCGGTGACCATAAAGAGGCAAGCGGTTCAATTAACTTTAATACAATGAAAGCAACAGCCGACAATGTATTTGCCGACTACTCATCTTCATCATCATCGACAAAACTTACAGTTCCGAGTGATGAGTTTTGGGTTAAGACAGGTGATTATAAAGACTTCTGTTTGTATGTTTGGCAGGATACAAGTGTTGGTACACTTAATAATGAAAAATATTATGTAAAACCTTATGAAGTATCAGACGGTTTTTACAAATTCAAAAAGTCAGATCTTGGCAGCAATACAAACGCTATCTTCTGTAAGTGGCAGAATATAAATGACGGCAAGCTTACAGAAAACCTCACGCTTTCAGACCTTTACGGTAAAATGTGGAACGGTGACGGCACTCCGTATACCGGAGACGCTTTGTCACATCCGATAATTCGTAAACCCGTTACAAAGACAATCAACAATGGCGTTCAGCTTGATCCTAACAAGACATACCATATGGTAGTATTCTATATGGAGCGTGGTGAGGCTGAGTCTAACTTCTCAGTAAACTTCACAATGACACCTGCCAACAATGACCTCAAGGTTACAAAGGCACTTGATACAGGCGATGTTGTTTCTGAAATTTCAGATGACCTCAAAGCTAATGAAACTTTTGATTATTCAATCAAAGAGAACGGCAACGATACCTCCGGTAAAGGCTACAAGCTTACAAAATCAGACGAAAGCACAAGCAGTGAAACTCTTTCAAACAGCGGTTTCACACTTAAAGATGATTATATGGCTGACTTTGACAACTCATTCAAGACCGGCAATGATATGAAGGTTAACGAGTCAACAAACAGCAGTAAGCTTAAATACACAACGAACTGGGAGCTTGTTAACAACAGAGACGGTTCACCAATCAGTAGCGGTTCAACTACGAAATCGACATTCAAGCTTGTAGACCCCGCTGATGACAGTGCTTATGCACAGCTCCAGCTCGACTATACCAACAAGATAGTGACAGCACCTCTTGAAATTTCAAAGAATGTTGTTGATAAAGACGGTACAACCGACTACGACACAAGTCAGCAGTTTACATTTGCAATTGCTCTCGACTTTGACGGCAACGGTTCAACCTATGATTACAATACCTATCCTCTTGAGTATCGGCTCAAAGAAAAGGGTGCAAGTGATTATTCAAGCACAGTTTACCGTACATCCTTGGACGGTTCGTTCACAATCAAAAAGGGCGAAAGCATTAAGCTTCTCAATATTCCTGTAGGTGCAACTTATAAGATTACAGAGAAAACCGTTACAGGTTATATCCCCTATAAAGTAGGCGATCAGAGCTTCAACGGTACATTCGTCGGTACTCTTGCGGAAGCAGGAAATGTGCTTAACTTTGTCAATAAGGTTAATCCTACAAACTTTGCTGTTTCGGTAAATAAGACTCTTGACGGTCAGCCTTACAGCGGCAGCAAGTTCGTTTATACATTGACAGGTCTTGAATCAATGGATACAGCAAAACAGGATACTGACGGCAATACTATCAAGACAAACAGCACAGCATTAATTTCCAAGGAATCGGCAACGCCTGATGCAAGCGGTAAGGTTGAATTCAAAGACCTCAGCTTAGTCAGTGCGGGTGTTTACAGATTTAAGATTACCGAGGCTCTTGCCAAGGGCAAAAATGCATCCGATTATAAAATGGATACAAATACCTGGCTTGCCGAGATTGAATTGCTTGAAGGCGGTAAAGTAAAGGGGCCTAAGTATATTAAGGTTAAGAACTCAGATATTGAAGGCAAAACCGATGAAGAGCTTGCAACTTACTTCAACAATCCTTCTTCTGAAAAAGCCGTGTTTGAAAATGAAACCACACACGGAAGAGCAACAGTAAACAAGAAGAACCAGTCAAATAACAATATAAAAGGTACAGAGTTTGCATTAATCAAGGTATCAGAAGAAGGTATCCTTGATGCTGACGATATCAATACAATCATTAAAAATGCTTCAATAAGCTCTCATATGATTTCCGAGAAGACAGGTGGCGACGGTAATGTAGTGTTCGACAACCTGACAATCTTCAAGGACGGTAACGGTGAGTTTACAAAATCAGGCGAAGATGTTGTTTGGAACAGCAGTTCCGATAACTACTTAAAGGGTACTTCAACATATCAGGCATATTGCTTGTTTGAGTACAAACCGTCTGAGGGCTACAACCCGAACTACACACTTTCATACTTCACACTCCCTGTTAAGGGTGAGTACAATGTTACATATAATTATGTTGACGGTGCAATTACAATGCCTTCGGCAAGCGGTGACGGAATGAACGGTTATTTTGTTCTCGGTTTGTCGGTTGCAGGTCTTGCGGTGACAATGTTCACGGGTTACGCAATCTATTACGGAAAAGGTCGTAAAAAACGCAGAGCAAGACGCAGAAAGTAACCCAATATGATTTAACTTGTTAGAACAGGTGATTTTTTAATCATATGTTTCTTTCATAGAAAACCTCTTTGACTGCTACGGACACCGTTGTTAGCCGGTGTCCGCCATGCAGCCACCCCAACCCGTTTAACCATTCGGTTAGAATATAATTACATATATTAAATCAAACACAAAGGAGAAAGAAAAATGAAAACTACAAAGAAAATCTTTGCAGCAGTTCTCGCAGTAATGATGATCGCTCTCATGATCCCATTCTCAGCAAGCGCTGCTACAACACTTACAGTATCATGCAACCCTAATGCCGGTACAACAGGTGATAAAGCCGACTATGTTGGTACTTATGAGTACAAATTCTTCAAGCTCGCTAAAGTTGATACTGGTAACGGTACAGTAACAGTTGAAGATGCTTATGCAAGCAACACTGCCCTTGTGGACGCTCTCAACTCAACAGAAACAGACAAGAGCCAGAAAATCATCACAATTTGTGATGGTATGTCATGGACAGGTACAGCTGCTAAGACTGTTACATTCAAATATGACGGTTCAGCAGATGTTCCTACACAGACGATTACAGACCTTACAGACGGTATCTATTATGTATACTGCTCTAAGAAGCCTGGTACAGTTAAGTCTGTACAGGGTTCACTCATCTCACTTCCTTTCTTCAATGGCACAGACTGGACATACGATTATGAAACAGTAAACCTTGCTTCAAAGATTGATGTTTCAGGTATCACAGTTACAAAGACAGTTGCAGACAGCAATGTTGGTACACAGAAGAACGCTGATTACACACTTACAGCATCAACAGCAGGTTCAACAACTAACAAGGTTGGCACATATGCAATTGTTGATAACATGGACAACGCTCTTTCACTCATTGACGATACTGTAAAGGTTTACTTTGTTAAGGATGGTGTTGAAACACCTGCAGAGGACGGCGACTTCACAGTAGTTCCTAATTATGATTATAAAGATGCCACTGGCAATGATGCAACAGCTACATTCGCAGTCGTTGCATCAGATACACTCCTTCAGGGTGACAAGTTCTACGGTTATGACACAATCAAGGTAACATTCTCAGCTAAGGTAAACGCTGATATCGCTGATAAAGTTACTAAAGACCTCCCCAACACAGACGGTCTTTACTATGGTAATGAAGGCAACTTCACATACAAGCCAGGTAATAATACTGTAAATGTTGCAACTGCAGGTCTTGATGTAACAAAGGTTGACGGTAACGCAACATCAACAAAACTTCCAGGCGCTGAATTCACACTTTATAAGGATTCAGCATGCACAGAGGTAATCGTAGTTGACGGTGAAACTGTTAAGGCTACATCAACAGAAACAGGTAATGATAAGTTCTACTATGGCACACACGAGTTCTACTTTACACCGGATGTTACATATTATGTAAAGGAAACAAAGGCTCCTGCTAACTACAACCTCAACGCTACAGTATTCACAGTAAAAGCTGTTGCAAAGGCATACACAGCAGTTGGTACAGTTGAAAACGGTGCTACAGTAGTTAAGGATTACCCTGTAACTGTTCCTTCAACAGGTGGTATGGGTACAATGATGTTCTATGTTGGCGGTGCAGCACTTATCGCTTGTGCAGGCGTTCTCCTCTTTGTTCTTAAGAGAAAGAAAGCAGCTAAATAATTAATCGAATATCTTTTATCTTAAAATCTGTGATATATGTAATTTTCAGGGGATGCGGCAACGCATCCCCGTTCTATTTACAGAAGAGCCGTAGAGGCGGATATTATCCGTCCACTTGATGAATTTATATGTTTATACACATAGCTTTTTATACAAAAAAGTAGTGTATAATTTGTAGGGGCGTTCATTGGACGCCCGCTTGATGAAACATTATGTCCATACACATATGTTTTGATATAACATAAATTGTGTATTCAATTTTGCACGCAATGCGTGCAATCGTGTGCATTGCACACGAACGGGCGAACACGGTTCGCTCCTACAATTCAGTAATCACAATATCGCATTTATAAAACAATAATATAACAGACAAGTTGTGTCTTTACTTGCGGGCGTCCAATGAACGCCCCTACTGTTCGCACAAATCGCTGTGCTGTCGATATATTGCCCTGCACGGCAAAATATAGTATAATAACAACGGAACAAAAACACGCAGAAAAGGAAAATTTTATGAAACGAAAGCTGTCAATTTTACTAATAGTTTTAATATTTGTTGCAGGAATCGGCATAATGAGCTATCCGCTTGTCAGTTCCGCAATTAATAACTATGTCAGTCGAAGCATGGTTAAGGAGTACACCAACAGGGTTGCTCAGATGCCGAGTGAGAAAACTCAAAAAATGTTTGAAGAGGCTGCTAAGTACAATAACAGCCTTTCAAATAATATGATAATTACCGACCCGTTCGACGAAAAGGCTTTTCAGAAAATCGGTGCAAATTATGAGAAAACTCTCAATATTGATGATAACGGTCTTATCGGCTATATTGATGTGCCGAAAATCAATGTTTATCTGCCGATTTATCACGGCACAAGCGAAGAGATTCTTTCCAAAGGTGCAGGGCATCTTCAAAACACTTCCCTGCCTGTCGGCGGTACAAGCACACATTCCGTAATTTCTGCCCATTCGGGTTATCCGGGCGAAACATTTTTCGATTACCTCACCGATATGAAGGTCGGCGATGAATTCTATGTTCATATCCTCGACAGAACGCTGAAATATGAGGTTGATCAAATCGAAGTTGTTCTTCCCTCGGAAATCAATTCCTTACGGATTGTTGACGGCGAAGACCTTGTAACGCTCCTCACCTGTACCCCATACGGCGTTAATACTCACAGACTTCTCGTGCGTGGCAAGCGTGTCGATTATGACGATACAAAGTATATTGAAACGGGCGAGTCGCTTGCGAAATTTGACAACGATTACATATTTTTCCTCGGTTACAAAATCCCTTATGCAGTCGCAATCGGCATAATTGTCGGCTTTGTTGCACTTGTTGTGTTTGCGGTTGTATTTCTGCTCAAGCGTAAAAAGAAGAAGTCGAACGGTGCAAAACGGCTGAGAGATGACTCGGCTGACGAAAATCAGAATGATTTGGGCGGTGATTCCGATGATTAAAAAAATACTTACGGGTGTGGCAATTGCAATGCTCGTTGTCGGAATAGGTCTTGTCGCATTCCCCCCTATATCAAATTTTATCGGAACACAGATTTCAAACGGTGAGGCTGACGGCTTTGATACCCGTGTTGAAGAAGCTGAGGACGGCTCTTTTGAACAGGCGGTCAAGGACGGCAGGGTTGACGAAGATGGTTACAAAATTGACAGGGAGGGCAAGCGTACTTCCAAACAGCCCGTTGTTTTCAAGGCTGACCTCGACAGACTTTTTAATGACAGCGTTGCCTACAACAAAAAACTTGAAACAAACCAGTATGAAATGCTCCGCAACGATACCTATTCACAGGCTGCCGTCAATCTTGAGGATTACGGCATAACCGACGGCATTTACGGCTATGTGACCGCCGAAACAATAAATATGCGTCTGCCGATTTACCTCGGTGCGAACAGCTCAAATATGAGCTACGGTGCGGCACATATGAGTGCAACCTCATTGCCGATCGGCGGTAAGAGTACAAACGCAGTCCTTGCAGGTCACACGGGGTACATCGGTCGAATTTTTTTTGACAATCTCCGCAACCTCAAAATTGGTGACAGGGTTTCAATCACAAATTATTGGGATACACTCAATTACAAGGTCGTTGAAACCAAAGTCAATAAGCCGAGCGAATCAGGCGACTGCTATTTGCAGAAGGACAGAGATTTGCTCACCATGTTTACCTGCATAAGTGACGGCAACGGCGGTTTTGACCGTTACTATGTAATCTGTGAGCGTGCGTCATAATTTATGGCAGACTGTATTACGGTGCAGTCTGTTTTTTGTTTAAAACTAATGTGTTAAAAACAGAAATGCCCGAGTATTTTGTCTGTCATTTTGTAATAATTAATATTGGGAAAAATACGCATATATTGCCGTAAATGCCAAATTTATTTCAAAATTATTGACATAAGAAAAATAGATTGATAAAATGAAACAAGTATGAACAAATTTGCGGATAAAATTACAAACACGGAGGATAACAATGAAAAATACAATTAAAAAAATAACTGCAATCGCAATGTGCGGTGTGCTTACTGTCGGTTCGGTTCTTATGACAGGTGCGGTAAGCGAAGATGAAAATCACAAGGACTTTGAAGTTACAGGTACAACGCAGAAAATTTCAAACAATCAGCTTTTTGTGACAACAACGGGATACACTGAAAATACCGATAAAAATTTCGGTGCAAAGTTCAGAACAACCGACGAAAAGGATTACGATATATGGTTTAAAGATTGTATCAACGCACCGAGATTTTTAAATCTTCCAAAGGGCGAAAAATTCGTAAAATATATGATGACGCAGGGTCACGGTTATTTCGGTAATGTTCAGACATTCTATCAGTTTGACAAAACAGGCGGTGAATATGTTAAGGTAAAAATCAAGCTTTCCGATTTTTCCTATCTGTTCAATGAAAACGGAACAATGACTGTTGAGCTCAGCGACGGTTCTTACAAGGATTTTGATTTTACATACGAAGATTTCGGAACTGACAGCAACGGTGTTAATTGCTATGCGGAATCCGGTGCATATGCGACAAGCGGAGGTGCGGTAACATCCTTTGCTCCCGATAAGGACGGCTATGCTGAAATATATGTTTCAAGAAAGCTTGGCGCAGATACAAAAGTAATGTCATACTGCTATTGCAGACTTAAAAACGGAGCTCGTCGCGATTGCGGAAGAATCGGAGGTACTCTGGTCGGTTTAACTTGCGGTGATACGGATTTAAGCGGATACATTTCTGTTACTGATGCAACGCTTGTTCAGAAGTATGTTGTAGGTATTGAGGACTTTGATAAGCTTCAGCTTTTTAACAGCGATGTAAACCATGACGGTGAAATCAGTGTTGTTGATGCAACCTTGATTCAGAAATATATTGTCGGTTTGGACAGCTGAACAATAAAAAACTGGTGTAATCAATGAAAAGAACAGTCAAAAAAATAACTGCAATCGCAATATGCTGTGTGTTGGCAGTAAGCTCTGCGTTTGTTGCAAACGCAAAATGGATTGGTGATGAAAGAGATTTCAAACTAATGGGCGAAACCCGTAAAATCAGTAATAATCAAGTTCTTGTTACGGCAACAGGCTATAACGAAAGCAATCCAAAGTATTACGGTGTTATGTTTGAAAATATGGCAGGCAAAGGATACAGCGTATATTTTAAAGATTGCGTGAATAAACTGAAATTTTTAAATCTCCCGAAAAATCAGGAGTTTTATTACAATAAATTGACAAACCTGAGCGGTTCTTATTTTACAAACATATATGACATTTATACATTTGATAACACCGGCGGAGAATATATAAAGGTAAAAATTAAATTATCTACTTTTTCGCCTTACTTTAACGAGGACGGCTCTGTTACTCAAACCCTTGATGACGATAGTACACACACCTTTGCTTGGTCTCACAAGGATTACGATTCCGCAAGCTCCGACAAAAAAGATTATTGCGAAACTTCGGGTATGTGTGTAAAGAGCGGTGCGGCTGTAACGGCAATTGTCCCTGATAAGGACGGTTATGCCGAACTTTATATTTCAAAGAAAATCGGTGTAAGAACCGAATTGTCGATGTATCTTAACTACAGAAGAAAGGACGGACTGTCCTTTAATCGTGCTGTACAGGGTGCACGCCTATACGGTCTTATTCGAGGCGATATAACCAAGGATGATTCTATCACAATTGTAGATGCAACGCTTGTTCAAAAATATGTTGCAGGTATTGAGGACTTTGACAAGCTTCAGCTTTTTAACAGCGATGTAAACGATGACGGCGAAATCAGTGTTGTTGACGCAACATTGATTCAGAAACATATTGTCGGTTTGGATAGCTAAACAATATAAATAGGTGTAAACAATGAAAAGTATAATCAAAAAATTAACTGCAACTGCAATGTGCGGTGTGCTTACTGTCGGTTCGGTTCTTATGACAGGTGCGGTAAGCGAGTATGAAGATCGCAAGGACTTTGAAGTTACAGGTACAACGCAGAAAATCTCAAACAATCAGCTTTTTGTTACAACAACGGGATATACCGAAAATACGGCAAAGAATTTCGGGGCAATGTTCATATCAACGGATTATCAAAAGTACAGCGTGATGTTTAAGGACTGTATTGATGCACCGAAGTTTGTAAATCTCCCGAAAAATCAGGAATTTACTCGCCATATGATAACAGCGGATAATCGTTATTTTGGTGATACGGGTATGAAATTCAATTATGATTCAACAGGCGGAGAATATGTTAAGATAAGGATTAAACTCTCCGACTATTTTCCTTATGGCTTTAATGATGATGGCACAATGACCGGAAAACTCAGCGATGGCACATACAAGAATTTTGACTTTACATATGAGGATTTCGGTACAGACAGCAGCGGCAAACCTTGCTATGCAACCTCGGGCGCATATTTTGTCAGCGGAGGTGCGGTAACATCTTTTGTCCCCGATAAGAACGGCTATGCGGAGTTTTATATTTCAAGACAGCTTGGTGTTGATACGGGCCTTATGGCTTATAAATATTGCAGACTTAAAAACGGCGCAGAGTGTAAAACAACGATTGGTGGCAAATTGAACTGCCTGACTTGCGGTGATGCATATCCAGACGGAAACATTACGGTTGTAGATGCAACATCTGTTCAGAAATATGTTGTAGGTATTGTAAAATTCGGCAAGACTCAGCTTTTTAACAGCGATGTAAACCATGACGGTGAAATCAGTGTTGTTGACGCAACCTTGATTCAGAAGTATATCGTTGGGTTGATTTAAACAAAAATAATGGTACAAATAATATTGTAATTTAAATGATATAAATGCTACAAAGTAACTGCAATTCTGTATCTCATTTATACAGTTTATTTTTATCATGAATTTTCTGTCATTACTTGGCGGGCGTCCAATGAACACCCCTGCTGATTAAACAAAAACAGTCGGGAAGACAATGCTTTGCATTTCGCAAATTGTCTTCCCGACTTTAATTTTACATTTTTAGTTATAGAGTTCTGCTCGGGCATTTTAATTTCGCCCTTATAAATACTATCTGCACGAATTGGGAACGGCGGCTCGCCGTTAGTGTCTGTATTCGTTTAATATATCGTCAATTTCGCTTTCGTTCGGATCTTGATTTCTGTCAATACCGGAAAGGTACTTGTCATAATCAAAATCATCGTCATCTGCTGTTTCGGTTTTCTGCGGTGCAGGCGACGGTTTGCGTGCAGGCTTGCGTTCCTGTCTGTAAGGTGCTTTTCTTTCGGACTTTTTGCTTGATGAAGTCATGTTCTCAAGCTCTTCCTTTTCACGGCGCTTTGCCTCAAGGAGCATTTCCTCTGCTTCTTCCTGTTCTGCCTTTTCTTTCTGACGGCGCTTGTCACCGAAAGCAAGGTCGCCGAGGAAAAGTCCGAAAATTCCGGCAACAAGATAAACTACGAGGAGAATAAGGTTTGTTGAAAGTGTGCTTGAAGAAAATCCGCCGTTGTAGATGAGCATACTCGGAAGATAAATAATCGGCGCAATGAGTGCAAAGAGAAAGTCAAGTCCGTGTTTTGAGCAGTAGTGTGCCGAACAGCCGATTGCTGTAATCGGGAACACAAAGTCATATGCAACGGGTGAAAACTTCTGCATTGCGCCCGGAATAAACACAAGCGGCAACAGCATATAAACAAGCAAAATTATTACCGCATAGGGAACATATTTTTTAACCATATCTGTCATAACGGTTAATCTCCAATCTTTGAAATTTTATTTTAAATCATGCATATTCATTATACATTGATACACTTCAAAAAGCAAGAAATATTATACCGAGTTACCAAGCTGTTACAAAGGATAATGTAAAATGTTTGCAAAGTGGATTTTTAGCGGATAAATCCGTTGACATCGGACATAAAAAAGAATAAAATAAATATGTACGGGCTTTTGCCCGAATTTAAATGCGAATGAGGTGAAAACTTAATGGACGCAGACGGTAATAAAGGCGCTGTACCCGGGCGAAGTTGCAACAGAATGTGCGCTTGTGCGTTCATTTTGTTTTATTGATTTTGCTTTGTATTTTTATTTTAATTTGAATTGATTTAATTTAATACTCAGGGTGACACCGTCTTTACTTCCAATTGAATTAAAAAGGAGGAAAAGATGATGGAACAGGTTAATGTAACCCTTATCGAAACTATCAAAGTGTTGCTTGATGACAAAAAGTTCAGCACTTTGCGTGACATTTTGATTACGATGAAACCGTTTGACATTGCGGCGGTTTTTGAAAATCTACAGGATGAAAAAATGCCGATTCTGTTTCGTATTCTGCCAAAGGAGCTTGCGGCGGAAACCTTTGTCGAAATGGATGACGAAACTCAGGAATTCCTTATCCACGGCTTCAGCGACAGCGAACTGAAAGAGGTTGTCGATGAGTTATTTGTCGATGACGCCGTTGACCTTATTGAGGAAATGCCTGCCAATGTTGTAAAGCGTATTTTAAGACAGGCCGACAAGGATATGAGAAAGCAGATTAACGAGCTTTTGAAATATCCCGAGGACAGCGCAGGCTCGATTATGACAACCGAGTTTATTGTGCTTCGTCCCGATATGACGGCTGAAATGGCTATTAAAAGAATCAGAAGAACAGGTGTTGACAAGGAAACAATATACACCTGCTATGTAACCGATGCCAACAACAAGCTTATCGGTATTACCACCGTAAAAGACCTTTTGCTTGCCGAAGATGACGAGCTTGTAAAGTCGATTATGGAGGAAAATGTTATCTCGGTAACTACTCTTGCCGATCAGGAGCAGGTTGCCCAGATGTTCTCAAACTATAACTTCCTTGCTCTGCCTGTTGTTGATAACGAAAACCGACTTGTCGGTATCGTAACAATTGACGACGCTATTGATGTTATTCAGGAAGAGGCTACCGAGGATATCGAAAAGATGGCAGCCGTATTGCCGTCTGACAAACCGTATATGAAAACAAGCGTTTTCGGTCTGTACAAAAAGAGAGCGCCGTGGCTGCTCATACTCATGCTTTCGGCAACCTTTACAAGTGCGATTATCTCATCATTTGAGGCTGTGCTTGCAAATGTTTTGATTCTCTCATCATTTATCCCGATGATTACGGGTTCGGGCGGTAACGCAGGTTCTCAGGCGTCGGTTTCCGTAATCCGTGCGTTGTCGCTCGGTGAAATTCATTTTAAGAGCATTTTCCTTGTGCTGTGGAAAGAATTCAGGGTGTCAATTCTTTGCGGTATTACCCTTGCGGCGGCAAACTTTGTAAAACTGCTTTTGTTTGATCTCAACGGTCAGGAAAACGCATTTATGATTGCCCTTGTAATTTCGCTTACGCTTGTCGGCACAATTATTATGGCAAAGCTTGTCGGCAGCAGTCTGCCTCTTTTGGCAAGCAAGGTCGGCTTTGACCCTGCCGTTATGGCGAATCCGCTCATTTCAACAGTCTGCGACTCGCTTTCATTGCTTATCTATTTCGGCGTTGCAAAGTTGATTTTGCATCTGTGATTTTTTTAAAATTGAAAGTTGAAAGTTGAAAATTGAAAATTGCGGTCGGCGGTGTGCCACCGCAATCTATTCGAGAAGATACTCGGATAAAGGAATTGCATCAGATGCCCGAATACGGCATTGATGCAATTTTTGCTTTATTATGAAAGTAAATGTATATTCTGTAGTGGAGAACACGGTTCGCCGCTACAGAATATAATGGTGAATTTGGTTCATTAACAAAATTATAATTATTATAAAACTCTTTGATATAATTTTTGCTTATACCCAAACCTCCGAAAAAATGATAGTCTTAAACGACAAAACCCACCAAAACAGTATTGTATGCAAAAATTATTTATGCTATAATTAATCAAGTTTAACAAAACCATTACCGAGGTGTTTATATATGAAAATAAGCAATTTATTTAACAGCGGAAAAACAGTTTTTTCTTTTGAAGTATTTCCGCCTAAAAAGACCTCTCCGATTGAATCGGTTTACGGCAAGCTTGAAGAAATTTCGGCTTTAAAGCCTGACTTTATCAGCGTAACATACAGCGCAGGCGGCAGCGGTTCAAAGAGCCGTACCTGCGAAATCGCAACAAAAATCAAGAGAGATTTCGGAGTTGAATCCGTGGCACACCTCACCTGCATTAACAGCACAAAGGCTGATATTGACCGCAACCTTGCGCTTTTTAAAGAGAACGGCATTGAGAATATTCTTGCACTCCGTGGTGACAGGGTTGAAGGTGTTGAACCGCAGAAGGATTTCACTTATGCAAGCGATTTGTGCAGATATATTGCGTCACAGGGTGATTTTGACATTGCCGGCGCTTGTTATCCCGAGGTCCACAGCGAGGCAACCGATGAGGTTGAGGACATTCACAACCTTCGCAAAAAGGTTGAGTCGGGTGCAAGCCACCTTATTTCACAGCTTTTCTTTGACAACTCCGTTTACTATCGTTTTCTTGAAAGAGCGAAGATTGCAGGCGTGAATGTTCCGATTGAGGCAGGTATTATGCCTGTAACAAGCAAAAGTCAGATTGAAAGAATGGTTTCAATGTGCGGTGCAAGCCTTCCTGCAAAATTTGCAAAGATTATGCAGAAGTATGATACAAGGCCCGAGGCTTTGCGTGACGCAGGCATTGCATATGCGGTTGACCAGATTGTTGACCTTATCGCACACGGTGTTGACGGCATCCACCTCTACACAATGAACAACCCATATGTTGCAAGAAAAATTACGGAGGCGGTGTCAAGTCTTTTATGATAACGCTTGACAGATTAAACCGCAAAGAGGCTATACGCTACCTCGGCGGTGCAGGAATCAGCCTTAATTACCGCATGGATGTGCTGATGGATGAATGCGAAAAAGAAATATTAAAAACAGCAGAGCCGAGATTTCTCTATGTTGAACGCAAAGCTCCGTTTGACGATATTTTACTCGGCAATGATATAAAAAAACACCTTGAGGGTTGCCACACAGCTGTTATGATGTGTGCGACAATCGGTTCGGAAATAGACAAGCTTATCCGTATAAGTCAGATTTCCGATATGGCAAGGGCGGTTGTGCTTGACAGCTTTGCAAGCGTTGCCGTTGAACAGGTGTGTCAAAAGGTTGACGAAATCCTTGCCGAAAAATACAGCGGAAAGTATATGACCTTCCGTTTCAGCCCCGGCTATGGGGACTATCCTATTGAGATGCAGAAGGAGTATCTGAGAATACTTGACGCTCCGAGAAAAATAGGTCTTACAACAGGCGACAGCTGTCTGCTTGTGCCGTCAAAGTCGGTTACGGCGGTTCTCGGAATTTCAGACAATCCGATTGAACGAAGAAAACGAGGGTGTGCAATTTGCAGTATGAAAGGCAAATGTCGCTTCAGAAGAAATGGGGAACATTGTGGTGTTTAAGAATTTTTCAAACTTTAGTGAATATCTCAACCAAAAGAATTTTATTCTGCTTGACGGTGCAACAGGAACTCTCATTCAGAAAAGCGGTGTAAAGTACGACCATGTGCCTGAGGTGCTGAACATTACTCACCCCGAGCTTATCGAGAGCTTTCACAGGAGGTATATTGATGCCGGATCTGACATTGTGTACGCAAACACCTTCGGTGCAAATGCCTACAAGCTTCAGGACAGCGGTTACAGCGTTGAAGAAATCATCGGTGCCGGTGTTAAGATTGCGAGAAAAGCCGTTGAGGGTACAGACGCTCTTGTTGCCCTTGATATCGGTCCGATAGGTCAGCTGCTTGAACCTGCCGGTTCAATGAAATTTGACGAGGCTTACGAGTATTACAAACAGCAGATTCTTGCCGGTAAGGATGCCGATGTCATAGTTTTTGAAACAATGACCGACCTTTATGAACTTAAAGCCGCAGTCCTTGCCGCAAAAGAAAACTGCGACAAGCCTATCCTCACAACAATGACCTTTGAGAGAAACGGACGAACATTTACGGGTGTATCCCCTGCCTGTGCGGCTGTCACTCTTACGGGACTCGGTGTTGACGCTCTCGGTGTCAATTGTTCACTCGGTCCGGATGAGCTTGAACCCGTTGTTTCCGAGATGTCGAAATACACAAATCTTCCCCTTGTAATCAAGGCTAACGCAGGCTTGCCCGATCCTAACAGCAACGAGTACAACATTATGCCCGACAAATTTGCCGAGTGCGTTTGTTCGCTCCTCAAATACGGTGTTAAGGTTATCGGCGGATGCTGCGGAACGAATCCCGATTATATTGCAAAAATTAAGTCGGAGGTTGCCGACAGAGAATATCAGCCTCAGACAAAGAGCGTTGACACAACCGTTTGCAGTTCAACAACGGTTGTCGAAATTAACGGTCCGAGAATTATCGGCGAAAGAATTAACCCCACAGGCAAAAAGCTGTTCAAGCAGGCGCTTGTTGAAAATAATATTGACTATATCCTCACTCAGGCTCTCAGTCAGGTTCAGGGCGGTGCGGAAATTCTTGATGTCAATGTAGGTCATCCCGAAATTGACGAAAAAAAGATGATGGTGCGTGTTCTCAAGGCTATTCAGAGTGTGTGTGATGTTCCGCTCCAGATTGACTCCACAAAGCCCGAGGTTATTGAGGCAGGACTCCGCTACTACAACGGCAAACCGATTCTGAACTCCGTAAACGGTGAGGAACAGAGCCTTGCAACGGTTCTTCCTCTTGTCAAAAAGTACGGTGCGTCTGTTGTCGGACTTGCACTTGACGAAAACGGTATCCCGAAAACCGCCGAGGGCAGATTTGAGATTGCAAAACGAATTGTTGAAAGAGCCGAGGCTGTCGGCATTGACAGAAAAGATGTATATATCGACTGCCTTACTCTTACGGTTTCCGCAGAACAGGCGGCTTGCCGTCAGACTCTTGAGGCTCTGCACAGAGTAAAAACGGAACTCGGCTGTAAAACCTGTCTCGGTGTATCAAACATTTCGTTCGGACTTCCGAACCGTGAGCTTGTCAACAGAACTTTCCTTACAATGGCTATGGAACAGGGACTTGATTTGCCGATTATCAACCCGAATGTTGAGTCGATGACAGGCGCTGTAAGAGCATTCCGTGTGCTTAACGGCATCGACAAGAACTCGCTTGAATTTATCAACGCATATAACGACGCTGTTCCCGCCGCTCCCGTTAAAAAGGCAGACAGCAATGTTGATATTTTTGCGGCTGTTTATAACGGACTTAAAAACGAAGGTGCAGCCGCAACCGCAAAGCTTCTTGAAACAACCGATGCAATGCAGGTTGTAAACGAAATGCTTATCCCTGCACTTGACAGAGTGGGTGAAGATTTTGAAAAGAATAAAATCTTTCTTCCACAGCTTATCCAAAGCGCAAACACAGCTCAGGAGTGCTTTGATGTAATCAAAAAGCACCTTACAAAGACAAGCGGAACTCCTGTAAGCAAGGGCAAAATTATTGTGGCAACCGTAAAGGGCGACATTCACGATATCGGCAAGAACATTGTAAAGGTTCTTCTCGATAACTACGGCTACACAGTTGTTGACCTCGGTCGTGATGTTGATCCTCAGCTTATTGTTGATACTGCCGTTGAACAGAATATTACAATGATAGGACTTTCGGCTCTTATGACAACAACTCTCAAGAGTATGGAAGACACAATAAGGCTTGTAAGAGAATGTAAGGAACTTCAGAATCCCGACGGCTCAAGCAAATGTACAATATTTGTCGGCGGTGCGGTTCTTACGAAGGACTATGCTATGAAAATCGGCGCTGACTACTACTGCCGTGACGCAAAAGAAAGCGTTGACACGGCAAAGCTCGTTCTCGGCTGATTTAGTGACATATATCGTCAAATGTTTATTGAATGTACGCCCTGCCTGTGATAAAATGGTGGAAAGATGATTTTTGTAATTACCGCTTTTTGCGGAAAGGATGAACTTTATGCGAGGATTATTTAACAGATTCGCCAATTTTATGCAGGGCAGATACGGCACGGATAAGCTCAACAATGCCCTCTGGGTGCTGTTGCTTATACTGTGGTTCGTGAATATTTTTGTGTGGAACCGTGTTGCAAGATACATCATTGACGGAATAATGCTCTTGATTATCGTGCTTATCTGTTTTCGTATGTTCTCACGCAACATTGTTGCAAGAAGTGCCGAAAACAGAAAATTTCTTCCGATTTACAATGCGGTAACAGGTTGGTTCAAACTGACCTTCAAGAAAATTCGTGACCGCAAGGACTACCGTTATATCAAGTGTCCCGTGTGCAAGGCGCAGCTTCGTGTTCGCAACAAAAAAGGCAATCATACTGTTCGCTGTCCGAAATGCGGAAGTGAATTTAACAAAAAAATATGACCGCAGAATCTGCGGTTGCAACGGAATGATTTTGTGATAAAACTAAATAAAAACAGAGATTTGACCACGGGCAGTATAACAGGCGGCCTGTGGTCTTTTTCAGTACCGCTTATGCTCGGCAATGTGTTTCAGCAGTTTTACAACCTTGCCGATACATGGGTGGTCGGAAAATATGTGGGCGACAATGCCCTTGCGGCAGTCGGCTCGTCATATGATAGATTTTTTGTGTACGGATTTAAGCGAAGCGATAAAGCATTTATAAATTAAAAATTACGGCGAGCCGCCGTTCCCAATTCGTGCAGATAGTTTGTAATGTAAAAAAACAAATTATGCCCGAGCGTAACATTGCAATCGTTTGTACAAATAACCAAAACTTTTGTTATTGATTTTTAAAAAATCAACAACAAAGTATTTTGACAGGAACAAGTAAACATAAAAACTTTTTGTAAAAAACGAAACAAAAATGTATATCCTGCTTTGAATTTCTTGTGTAAAACACTTTACAAATCGGTGCTTAAGTGATAAAATTAAGATGATACAAAGTATCTGTACCGCTTGTTGATTTACGGTGCGTAATTAACGGGTATCGAAAATTTATGCGGCATCATTTCCTTTGCCGCTTTGATTAAAAAGGAGGACGATTCCATTGGCAAGAAAAATGAAAACTATGGATGGTAACAGCGCAGTAGCTCATGTTTCTTATGCGTTTACCGATGTTGCGGCTATCTATCCTATTACACCTTCTTCCGTAATGGCTGACCTTACCGACAAGTTCTCGGCACAGGGTGCCAAGAACCTTTTCGGCAGACAGGTTCAGGTAACGGAAATGCAGTCGGAGGGCGGCGCATCAGGTGCTGTTCACGGCTCACTCGCAGCAGGTGCTTTGACCACAACTTACACAGCATCACAGGGCCTGCTCCTTATGATTCCGAATATGTACAAGATGGCAGGCGAGCTCCTTCCGGGCGTTATTCATGTATCAGCCCGTGCGCTCACAAGCCACGCACTTTCTATTTTTGGTGACCACTCAGATATCTACGCTTGCCGTCAGACAGGTTATGCTATGCTTTGTTCAAACAATCCTCAGGAATGCATGGACCTTGCCGCTGTTGCTCACCTTGCAGCTATTGAAGGCAGAGTTCCTTTCCTTCATTTCTTTGACGGTTTCAGAACTTCTCACGAAATTCAGAAGATTGAGGAGTGGGATTACGCAGACCTCGCCGATATGCTTAACTGGGATGCAGTTGAGGCTTTCCGTCGTCGTGCTCTTAACCCTGAGCATCCTGTAACAAGAGGTACTGCTCAGAACGACGATATCTTCTTCCAGGCAAGAGAGGCCTGCAACAAGTATTATGACGCAGTTCCCGAAGTTGTTGTTAAGTACATGGACAAGGTTAATGCTAAAATCGGTACTGACTACAAGCCGTTCAACTACTACGGTGCAGAGGATGCAGAGCATGTTATCGTTGCTATGGGTTCTGTTTGTGACTGTACGGAAGAAGTTGTTGATTACCTCAATGCCGCAGGCGAAAAGGTCGGTCTTCTTAAAGTTCACCTTTACAGACCTTTCGTTGCCGACTATATGCTCAGAGAGCTTCCTAAGACTGTTAAGACAATCTCTGTTCTTGACAGAACAAAGGAACCCGGTTCAATCGGCGAACCTCTTTATCTTGATGTTCTCGCCGCTATCAACGGTTCGGACTTTGCAGGTGTAAAGGTTTACACAGGCAGATACGGTCTTGGCTCAAAGGATACAACACCCGGCGACATCATCGCTGTTTACAGAAACGCTGAAAGCGAAACACCTAAGAGAAGATTTACAATCGGCATCGTTGATGATGTTACAAACCTCTCACTTCCGATTGTTGAAAATCCCGATACAACTCCGAAGGGTACACACAGCTGTAAGTTCTGGGGTCTTGGTGCTGACGGTACTGTCGGTGCTAACAAGAACTCAATCAAGATTATCGGCGATAACACCGATATGTACGCTCAGGGCTACTTTGCATATGACTCAAAGAAGTCGGGCGGTCTTACAGTTTCTCACCTTCGTTTCGGTAAAACTCCTATTAAGTCAACATACTACATTTCAAAGGCAGACTTTGTTGCCTGTCACAATCCGTCTTATGTTGACAAGTACGATATTGTTGATGACCTTAAAGAAGGCGGTTCATTCCTTCTTAACTGCCCATGGGATACAGAAGAGCTTTCCGAGCGTCTCCCGGGTAAGATGAAGAAGATTCTCGCTGAAAGACACATCAACTTCTACACAATTGACGGTATCAAGATCGGTAAGGAAATCGGTCTTGGCGGTCGTATCAACACAGTTCTTCAGTCAGCATTCTTCAAGATTGCAGATATCATTCCTGCCGACAAGGCTAAGGAGCTTATGAAGGCTGCCGCTAAGAAGTCATACATGAAGAAAGGTCAGGCTATCGTAGATATGAACTACGCCGCTATTGACCGTGGTATGGAAGACCTCAAAAAGGTTGAAATTCCTGCTGATTGGGCTAACGCTGTTGATAATTCAGTTGCCGACAAGGCAGAGGGTAACGGTGCTCTCGTTGAGTATGTAAACGAAATCCTCAAGCCTGTAAATGCATATAAGGGTAACAAGCTCCCTGTTTCAACATTTATGGATCATGTTGACGGTACTGCTCCTAACGGTTCTGCCGCTTATGAAAAGAGAGGTATCGCAGTTGATGTTCCCGAATGGAATCCTGAAAACTGTATTCAGTGTAACAGATGTGCAATCGTATGTCCTCACGCTGTAATCCGTCCTGTTGCCATGACAGCCGATGAGCTTGCAAAAGCTCCCGAGGGTACAAAGAGCCTCCCGATGATGGGACTCAAGGACCTCAACTTTGTAATGACAGTTTCAACACTCGACTGTACGGGTTGCGGCGCTTGTGCTCAGGTTTGTCCGGGTAAGAAGGGCGCTAAGGCTCTCACAATGCAGCCAATCGACTCACAGCGTCCTAAGCAGGCAGTATTTGACTATGCTCTCACACTTGAAGATAAGCCTGAAGTTCACGAGAAGTTCAAGTTCACTACAGTTAAGGGCAGTCAGTTCAAACAGCCGTTGCTTGAATTCTCAGGCGCTTGCGCAGGCTGCGGTGAAACACCGTATGCAAAGCTTGTTACACAGCTTTTCGGTGACAGAATGTTTATCGCTAACGCAACAGGCTGTTCATCAATTTGGGGTGCGTCTGCTCCTGCAACACCTTATACAAAGAATAAGAAGGGTTACGGTCCTGCTTGGCAGAACTCACTCTTTGAAGATAACGCAGAGTTCGGTCTTGGTATGGCTCTCGGTCAGAAGGCTATCCGCAACAGACTTATTGAGTATGTTGAGGGTATTCAGAAAGATACAGACAGCGCTGACCTCAAGACAGCTTGTCAGAACTATCTCGACACAGTAACAGATTCAACTTCAAGCCGTCCTGCAACAGACGCTCTTATCGCTGAACTCGAAAAGAACACAGAGGATGCAAAGGTTGGCGAGCTTGTTAAGAAAACACTCGTTGACAAGGACGAACTTGCTAAGAAGTCAATGTGGATCTTCGGCGGTGACGGTTGGGCTTACGATATCGGTTTCGGCGGTCTTGACCATGTAATCGCATCAGGCGAAAATGTTAATATCCTCGTATTCGATACCGAGGTTTACTCCAACACAGGCGGTCAGGCTTCAAAGGCTACTCCTGTAGGTTCGGTTGCACAGTTTGCCGCCGCAGGTAAGGCTGTTAAGAAGAAAGACCTCGCCGCTATTGCAATGAGCTACGGCTATGTTTATGTTGCACAGTGCGCTATGGGTGCTGACAACAATCAGGTTCTCAAGGCTATGGTTGAGGCTGAAAGCTACAACGGTCCGTCACTCGTAATCTGCTACGCTCCGTGTATCAACCACGGTATCAAGGGTGGCATGGGCATTGCTCAGCTTGAGGAGAAAAAGGCTGTTGAGGCAGGTTACTGGAACATCTTCCGTTACGATCCTCGTCTTGCAGACGAAGGAAAGAATCCGTTCATGCTTGACGGTAAAGCTCCTTCTGCATCATATCGTGACTTCATCATGGGCGAAGTTCGTTACAACTCACTCACTCGTTCATTCCCCGAAAGAGCAGAAAAACTCTTTGAAAAGGCTGAAAAGGTTGCTGCTGATAAGTATGCTCACCTTGAAAAGCTTGCAAGCCTTCCCGATGCCGAATAATTTTGGCTAAAGCTTGTACAAAGTGAATATGTGAATAAATAAAAAATTCTCCCGAATATGGCATTTGCCGTGTTCGGGAGATTCTTTTTAATTGAAAATGCAAAATGGAAAATTGAAAATTATGGTCAGCGGTGTGCCACCGCAGTCCTTTCGGGAAGACAGTCTTGTTAATGAGAGAGTGAATATTCCCGAGTTTAGGTATGCAATGTTTGTACAAATCTGTATGGGCGAACACGGTTCGCTCATACATTATTACAGTTGCTTTGCAGCATTTATAAAATTTGTATTAATATATAGTCTGTACCGTTGCTTGCGGGCGAATGATATCCGCCCCAACAGATAAACAACAACTTTCATATATAAAAACAGTCGGGAAGACGATGTTTTGCATTTTGCAAACCGTCTTCCCGACATTCATTTTACATTTTCAATTTTCCACTTTCAATTTAAAATCTCCGTTCGGCATCTTTATTTTCGCTTTTGCGGAACTATCTTCTTAAATTGACTGCGGCGGTTTATTGCACCGTTACCGTAATCGTTACGCTTGATGTTCTTTTAAGCACATCTGTGACTGAATATGTTACCTTGTACTTGCCTTTTCGGGTGGTTACCACATTGCCGAAAACTTCGATATTCGGTGTTATGTCGTTGCCGCAGGTGTCAACGGCCGTTACTCCTGCAAGGGCGTAAAATTCGCCGCCGCTTTTGATTGTGTAATCGTTTGCACCGCTGATTATTGGTGTTGCTTTGGCATACGGGCATTTTTTATTGCTGTCTGTCGGATCCCATTTGTTGGTAAAATCGGTAATTTTGATTGCATCCGGTTTTCCGAGAGGGCCTGCATTTTCTGCGTCGTCATATATGCTTACATTCGTGCCTGTGGGGCAGTTGTCATAAACCCACTTTGCATCCGAAACTGCAAGCCTTACGCAACCCTGTGACGCCTGTTCGCCAAGCTTGTTGAACTCCTCAAGCTCCAAATCTTCTTCGCTCATTGAGTAGTAGGGAACGGAGTGGAAAAGATAATCGCCCGAAATTCCGCTGATGTATCTTCCGAAAACATCGCCCACAAGGAAAAGCCATTCGGACTTGATTCCGATTGTGTAGTCACCCGTGATTGTCGAATTGTCAAGACCTGTGGAGCAAATCATCGCCCTTACGGGGATCGTGTACTTGCCTTTTTCGTCATATGTGTAAACCGTCACGCAGTTTGCCGTGCGGTTGACCTTGATTGCGTACAGATTTTTTGCCATGTTACGCTTGTTGTTTTCAAGCTTGTCAAGATTTGCCGTTATACAGGTTGAGTAGCTTTGCTGTTTTTTCGCAGTTGATTTTGCCACCGTAACCTGAAATTCCGACTTCGATTTGTCTTTTAAAACGGCAGAAATCAGAGCTGTACCTTCTTTGAGAGCGTCAACCCTTCCGCCGTCATCAACGGTAACAATTTTACTGTCCGAGCTTGTCCATTTGGTAACGGATTTTGCTTTTTCGGATGACAGTTCAATAAGCTTTGATTCGCCGACCTTTAATGTGAGCGAATCGACCGTGCTCGGAAATGTCACATTTTCGGTTACTGCCGTATCGGGCGTCTGCGGTTTTGGAGAATTATGAGAATCATTTCCGAAAATTCCCGTCACACCGCATAATATGCAGGTTGCAATGAGGACAACACAAAGTAAAAGAATGAAAATTTTCTTTTTCATAGATTACCTATCCTTATAGAATTTAACATTAAATGGTTACAAAATTTTAACCTTTGTATATTATAACTTTTTTTCGACAATCTTGCAAGTGCTATTTTAAATCGGCGAGAAATGTGGTAAAATGTCAGTCGGAGAATGTTTTGTATTTTCCAAACTAACAATTTATGGTGATAATTATGGCACACCCGATTAAACATTTCAGAACAATAACCCGTCACAGGCACAAGGTAATTGCCAACTGTGCAAGGGCGGGAATTCTCAGACAGGGATTAATACACGATTTGTCAAAGTATTCGCCTACAGAATTTATTCCGGGTGCAAAGTATTACCAGGGCACGAGAAGTCCCAATGAAAAGGAAAGAGAGCTGTATGGCTATTCACAGGCGTGGCTGCATCACAAGGGCAGAAACCGTCACCATTACGAATACTGGAACGATTACAACCCAAAGACAAAGCAGATTGAAAATGTTGAAATGCCCGTAAAATATGTTATCGAAATGTTCTGCGACCGAGTTGCCGCAAGCAAAATCTACAACGGCAAAAATTACACGGACGGCGCTCCGTTTACATATTTTTGCAGAATCAGAGGCAAACACCGTATGCACCCAAACACCGAGGCTTTGCTTGAAAAATTATTGGTTATGCTGAGAGATGAGGGTGAAGAAAAGACCTTTGCATATATAAGAAGTATGAAAAAGTGATTGGTGCGAATCCTCCCGTCTGAAATATAGTCACAATGCGTTGCACATAAATGTACTGCCTTTTTGCTCGTTATTTCAGACAGCGCTTTGCTCCCTTTATCCGCCACTGGCGGTGGTTGCAAGGCTTGCACAAACAAAAAACTATCTACACGAATAGGGTACGGCGGCTCGCCGTAAGGAGTGATAATATGAAAACCGACAGGGTTATAACTGCTATGATTGAATATTTTGGAAGTGACAAGAAAAGGATTCACCATTTTCTCAAGGTTTATTCATTCGCAAAGACAATCGGTGAAAGTGAAAATCTTTTGCCCGACGATCAGGAGCTTCTTGAAATCTCCGCAATCGTTCACGACATCGGCATAAAGGTGAGCGAAGAAAAGTACAATTCATCTGCAGGAAAGTATCAGGAGCTTGAAGGTCCTCACGAGGCTGAAAAGTTGCTTGCCGCTCTCGGCTACGAAAAAACATTTATTGACAAAGTTTGTTACCTTGTGGGACACCATCACACCTATGGAAATATTGATACTTTGCCGTACCGAATTTTGGTAGAGGCAGACTTCCTTGTGAACCTTTATGAGGACGATTCAAGCCGCAGTGCAGCAGAGCAGGCGTATGACAAAATATTCCGCACAAATACAGGAAAAAATCTGCTGAAAATAATGTTCCTCATACCCTAAAATTGTACTCATTTACCATAGCGTTTTGAGTGTGAAAAAGTGGTGTAAAAAGTATCTCAAAATGCTTGACAACGCCCTTAAAAAGTGTTATTTTAATGGTGTTGGTTATATGATTATAAAAGTGAATAAATGACAGAATACAAGGATGTATGACGATTTTTTCAAGGAGCTGACCTTACCGGGCGTCTGCTTGGAATTGAGTCGGCATTTTTTTGTGTCATATACAAAATTCAGTATTAATTATCATTATCGGAGGTTTTACAGTAATGAGAGAAGAATGGACAAATTTTGCAGGTGGCAAATGGGAGTCCGACATTGATGTCAGAGACTTCATTCAGAGAAACTACACACCTTATGACGGTGACCAGTCTTTCCTTGAAGGTCCTACAGACGCTACAGACAAGCTCTGGGGCGAGCTCAAGGAACTCCAGAAGGAAGAAAGAGCCAAGGGCGGCGTTCTTGATATGGAAACTGAGGTTGTAAGCGGCATCACAGCTTACGGCGCTGCATATCTTGATAAAGACCTTGAAAAGGTTGTAGGTCTTCAGACAGACAAGCCTCTCAAGCGTGCATTTATGCCTTACGGCGGTATCAAAATGGCTGAGCAGTCATGCCAGATGTATGGCTACACTCCAAGCCCTAAACTCCACGAAATCTTTACAAAATATCACAAGACTCACAACCAGGGTGTATTCGATATCTACACTCCCGAGATGAAGCTTGCCCGTCACAACAAGATTCTTACAGGTCTTCCCGACACATACGGCAGAGGCAGAATCGTTGGTGACTACAGAAGAGTTGCTCTTTACGGTATTGACCGTCTTATCGAAGGCAAGAAAGAGGACTTTGCAGAAACAAATCGTCAGGGTATGAGAAGAGGCGACTTCCAGCTTCGTGAAGAAATCGCTGATCAGATTCGTGCTCTTAACGATATGAAGGAAATGGCACTTTCTTACGGCTTTGATATTTCACAGCCTGCTAAGAACGCTGCAGAGGCAGTTCAGTGGCTCTACTTCGGTTATCTTGCTGCTATCAAGACTCAGAACGGTGCTGCAATGAGCGTTGGTCGTGTATCAACATTCCTCGATATCTACATCGAGCGTGACCTTGAGAACGGTACACTTACAGAATCACAGGCTCAGGAACTCGTTGACCACTTTGTTATGAAGTGCCGTATGGTTAAGTTTGCAAGAATTGAGTCTTACAACCAGCTCTTCTCTGGCGACCCTGTATGGGCTACACTCGAAGTTGCAGGTCTTGGCATTGACGGCCGTTCAATGGTTACAAAGAACGACTACCGTTTCCTCCACACACTTGAGAATATGGGACCTTCACCTGAGCCAAACCTCACAGTTCTTTATTCTTCAAGACTTCCGGAGAACTTCAAGAAGTATGCTGCTCATATTTCAGTTACAACAAGCTCAATTCAGTACGAGAACGATGATGTAATGCGTCCTGTATGGGGCGATGATTACTCAATCTGCTGCTGCGTATCCGCAACACAGACAGGTAAGGAAATCCAGTTCTTCGGTGCAAGAGCTAACCTTGCTAAGTGCCTTCTCTACGCTATCAACGGCGGTATTGATGAAAAGACAAAGATGCAGGTTGGTCCTGAATATACACCTATCACATCAGAGTACCTTGATTATGACGAAGTTATCAAGAAGTATGACACAATGATGGATTGGCTTGCTCACCTCTATGTAGGCACACTTAACATGATTCACTACATGCATGATAAGTACTACTATGAGGCAGCAGAAATGGCTCTTATCGATACAGATGTAAGAAGAACATTTGCAACAGGTATTGCAGGCTTCTCACATGTTGTTGACTCACTCAGCGCTATTAAGTACGCTAAGGTTAAGGTTATCCGTGACGAGGACGGCATTGCTGTTGACTTTGAAACAGAGGGCGACTTCCCAAGATACGGTAACAATGACGAGAGAGCAGATAAGATTGCCGTTGATCTTCTCAAGACATTTATGGCTAAGCTCAAGTATTGCCACACATACAGAGATTCAGAGCCTACAACTTCTATCCTTACAATCACATCAAATGTTGTTTACGGTAAGGCTACAGGTTCACTTCCTGACGGCAGAAAAGCCGGCGAGCCGCTTTCACCTGGTGCTAACCCAAGCTACGGTGCAGAGCAGAATGGTCTTCTTGCATCTCTTAACTCACTTACAAAGCTTCCATACGAATGGGCACTTGATGGTATTTCAAATACACAGACAATGAACCCAGACGCATTAGGACACAACGAAGATGAAAGAGTTGCTAACCTTGTAAACGTTATGGATGGTTACTTCGATCAGGGTGCTCATCACCTTAACGTAAACGTATTCGGTAATGATAAGCTTA
>OGMP01000716.1_pt1 | contig 31838 bp, 16 predicted proteins | sample 1573261 | NCBI WGS metagenome assembly OGMP01 (sample SAMEA2581878, study PRJEB24529) | metagenome | biome: Human gut stool | place: China | collected 2011 | reverse complement strand
GAAGACCGTCCGCGAGCAGATCGGCTGGCGCGAGCAGTCGCAGTCGGTCTTCTTCTCGGCCGAGGTGGGCTTCAAGGGGGCGTATTACCTGACCGTGACGGGCCGCAACGACTGGCCTTCGCAGCTGGCGGGTCCCAACTCGGTGAACTCCTCGTTCTTCTATCCGTCGGTCGGCGCTTCGGTCGTGCTCTCGGAGATCATCCCGAACATGCCCAAGAACCTCTCCTACGTCAAGCTGCGTGCGTCGTACGCATCGGTGGGTCTGGCTTTCTCGCGTTTCTACGCCAATCCGACCCGCTCGTGGAACTCTTCGACCAACAGCTGGAACCTCTCGTCCCAAAGTCCGCTCTACGACCTGAAGCCCGAACGCACCAAATCGTTCGAAGTCGGTCTTACGATGCGCTTCCTCAGACATTTCAATTTCGATATTTCGTACTATAACACCCGTACGGTCAACCAGACGTTCAACACGGGTATCCCCGCAAGCTCGATGTACAGCAAGGTCTACAAGCAGGACGGCGACGTGCGCAACCGCGGTTTCGAAATGTCGCTGGGGTACAGGAACACGTGGAACCGCTTCTCTTGGGACAGCAACTTCACGGCCAGCGCCAACCGCAACAAGATCATGAAGCTGGGCAAAGAGGTGGTCGACCCCAACACGGGCAAGGTCACCCCGATCGGCGACCTGAACGTGGGTGGCATGGGCAACGTCCGCTTCATCCTGCGCGAGGGCGGTTCGCTGGGCGACATCTATTCGCGCGCCGACCTGCGCCGCGACTCGAACGGCGATATCTATCAGGATATGGACGGCAACATCTTCGTGGACAACAAGACGCAGACCAAGGATTTCATCAAGCTGGGTTCCGTATTCCCCGACGCCAATCTGGCTTGGCGCAACGACTTCCGCTGGCGCAACTTCAATTTCGGATTCCTGCTCACGGCCCGTCTGGGCGGCGTGGTCTTCTCGCGCACGCAGGCTGTGATGGATTACTACGGCGTTTCGGCCTCGTCGGCCGACGCGCGCGATGCGGGCGGCATCATCTTCAACGGCAACGACCTGATCGATGCGCAGAAATGGTATCAGACCGTCGCCAACGGCGATACCACCCCGCAGTACTACACCTATTCGGCAACGAACGTGCGGCTGCAGGAGGCTTCGATCGGTTACACGATCCCGCGCAAGAAGCTGGGAGACGTTTGCGACATCACCGTCTCGATCGTAGGCCGTAACTTGTGGATGCTCTACAACAAGGCGCCTTTCGATCCCGAAGCGGTCGCTACCACCAGCAACTACTATCAGGGCATCGACTATTTCATGATGCCTTCGCTGCGCAGCATCGGCTTCAACGTGCGTGTCAAATTCTAATAAGCTAAAAACGCCATGAAATTCAATATATCGAATATGACGGTGGCCCTTGCGGCGGCTGCGCTCGGCGCGGCATCCTGCACGGCCAACTACGAAGATATCAACCGGAATCCCTACGAGGTCACCGCAGAGGATATGGAGCGGGACGGCTATGCCATGCGGTCGTTCATGACCACCATGCAGAGCTGGGTCATTCCGGCCGACGTCAACCAGTGCCAGTTCACCGATCTGCTGCTGGGCGGTCCCTACGGCGGCTATATCGCCGATGCGAACAGCGGATTCAATGCCGGAAAATTCTCGACCTACGATCCGCAGTCGAACTGGTCGCCGGTATTTTACCGGGTTGTCTACACCAATGAAATGTCGAACTTCACGGAGTTGTGCAAGGTGACCGAAGACGAGAACGCCATCGCCGTGGCGAAGGTGGTGAAGGTCGCCGGCGTACACCGCGTCGCCGACACCTACGGCCCGATTCCCTATACGCAGGTAGGCACGGGCGCCGATCCGGTGCCGCTGGACTCCGAGAAAGAGGTCTTCAAGGCCATGTTCGCCGATCTGGACGCTGCCGTCGAGGTGCTTACGCGCAACCGTGCAGGCATGATCACCACCGATGCCGACCGGCTTTACGGCGGCAGTCTGGAGCGCTGGGGCCGTCTGGCCAACTCGCTCAAGCTGCGTCTTGCGATGCGTATCGTCTATACGGATTTCACCACCGACGACGGACGTACCCCGCAGCAGCTGGCCGAGGAGGCCGTCAGCTCGGAGCTGGGCGTGATCGAGGACAACTCCGGCAATGCCATGTATACGGGCTTCGGAAAGGACGGCAACCCCTTCTACGTCTGCTTCTTCAGCTATAAGTCGGGTGCGGGCGACCACCGCGTCGCCGCCGATATCGCGTCGTTCATGAACGGTTACGCCGATCCCCGTCGTGCGAGCTATTTCAACGAGTCGGCTTTCGCCGCAGGCGGCTATGCCGGTCTTCGCAACGGCATTCAGATTCCCGACGATGAGCGAATCAACAACTTCTCGCGCTATAACGTGACGGCGTCGACCTCGCTGATGTGGATGAACGCTTCGGAGGTGGCCTTCCTGCGCGCCGAGGGCGCTTTGCGCGGCTGGGCGATGGGCGGCAACGCGCGGAGCTTCTACGAGGAGGGTATCCGGCTCTCGTTCGAGCGTTGCGGCGTCGCGGATCAGCTGACGGCCTATATGGCTTCGACGGCGCTTCCGGGCAGCTATGACGACCCGGCATTCGGCTACAGCTGTTCGAACCAGTCGACGGTCACGATTCCTTGGAACGACGGGGCTGCTTTCGAAGAGAACCTCGAACGCATCATCACCCAGAAGTGGATCGCCAACTTCCCGCTGGGTACCGAAGCGTGGGCCGATTACCGTCGTACGGGCTATCCGCGTCTGTTCCCGGTGGTGGTCAACAACAATCCCGACATCACCAATCTGCAGCTGGGCGCCCGACGTATGACCTATCCGCTGGAGGAGTACGAGGCGAACGGCGAAACGATCCGGGCCGCCGTGGATCAGTGGCTGGGCGGTCAGGACAAAATGTCCACCCGTCTGTGGTGGGATTGCAATCCCCGGATTCGCTAACCTATAAAACCGTCAAACTATGAAAATCAACATCAAAAGATATTTCCTGCCCCTTGCAGCCGTGCTTTTCATGGTCGGCTGCCACGAGGCCGTCGAGCCAGAGGCGATCGACGTGAACTATTCGTCATTCGAGGAGACGAATCCCGAATTGTATGCCCGGTACATGCAGGCGCTCCGGGAGTACAAGGCCGGTTCGCACAAGGCGGTGTTCGTTACGATGACCGTTCCCGAAAACGGCGCCGCTACGACCCATCGCACGCAGCATTTCACGGCGATACCCGACAGCGTCGACTTCATCGTGGTGAACCCGGTTCCGGCCGTGCTCTGCCAGACGCTTGTCGATGAAATCCGGAAAGTGCATGAGAAGGGGACCCGCGTCCTCTTCAATATCGACCTGCAGACATTCGAAAACGACTGGACGCAGGTGCTGAAGGCGGACCCCACGCTCAGCGAGGACGATGCGCTGGCTTATCTCGGCGGCCGTGTCGGCGAGCAGATCGCGCTGGTAGACCGCTGGGGCTACGACGGCTTCATCTTCACCTACACGGGCAAGGCCGTAGGCAGCATGCAGGACGAGGCGCTGGCCGTCTATACGGCCCGTCAGGAAGCGCTCTTCGCGCCGATCCGCGCTTGGCACGAGGCTCATCCCTCGCATGCGCTCGTCTTCCGCGGCTTCACCGGAGCCGTTACGGAGGCGAATATGCCGCTGCTGGACGAGTGCGCCTACATCATCCTGCCGACCAATGACGTGAAGACGCTCGACGAGATGTCGTTCTCGGCTCTTACCGCAGTCAGCGTTGCCGGCGTGCCGGCCGACCGTCTGATCGTGACGGCCCAGACCACCCGTCCCGGCGACGACAAGAAGGAGTTCGGTTATACCGGCATGGTCGATGCCTTCGGCGATACGGTCGAGGCGATCGAGGCTTGGGCCGGATGGGTGACGCTCCCTTCGCCGGGCTATACCCGTGCAGGGCTGCTGATCGAGGATGTCCAGTACGACTATTACAACCCCGCCAAGGTGTGGGCCAAGACCCGCGAGGCGATCGGCATTATGAACCCCTCCATCTAAAAACTGACAGCCATGAAATACAACAAATGCTTATTGGTTCTCTCGGCGCTCGCCGCAGTCGCTTTTACCGGCTGCAAGAACGAGGATGTCGAGAAGCATCGTTTCGAAAACAAGTTCTATATCACCTCGACCATTCTGTCCGACGACCTGCTGATCAAGAGCGACACGCCGGGATATACCAAGACGATCGAGTCGCGTCTGGCCAAGCCTGCCGCGCAGCAGGTCGCCGTGACGATCGGGGCCGATCCGTCGCAGGTAGCCGCCTACAACATGATCTATGGCGACAACGCCGTGGCGCTTCCCGCCGAATGCTACGAACTCTCTTCCAACCGGATCGACATTGCGGCCGGTCAGGTGAGCGGCGACGCGATAGAGATCGTTTTCAAGGACATCAATACGCTCGACGGCAGCCTGCGTTACGTGCTGCCCGTGACGGTCACTTCGTGCAATGGCGTGGATCTGCTCGACAGCCGCAGTACGGTCTACTTCGTGGCCCGTCAGGGTGCGATGATCAACGTGGTGGCCAACATCGCGTGGATGAACTTCCCGGTCAGCTGGTCGGCCGACGCCAAACCGCTCGTCAGCGGCATGAAGCAGGTCACCATCGAGGCCCTGCTGCGCAGCGCCGACTGGACCGACGGCCGCGGCGACGCCCTCAGCTCGGTATTCGGTATCGAAGGCAACTTCCTCGTGCGCATCGGCGACGCCGACCGTCCGCGCGACCAGCTCCAGCTGGCGACGGGATCGGCCAACGGCGGCAACTGGCCCGCAGCCAATGCCGCTCCGGGGCTTCCGGTCAATGAATGGGTGCATATCGCCGTGGTTTGGGATGCCGTAAACGGCGAACGTATCTATTACCAGAACGGCAAGCAGGTGGCCTACTCCAATCAGAAGATGAGCGGATCGGTTACGCTGACCAGCAACTGTTACGTCGGCAAGTCGTACAACGAGGAGCGTTACATCCCCGGAGAGATTTCCGAGCTGCGCGTTTGGAGCGTGGCCCGTACGCCGGAGCAGATCGCCGGCAACATGTACGGTGTCAGCCCCGAAAGCGAGGGGCTGGTGGCCTACTGGAAATTCAACGAGGGTTCCGGTTCGACGATCATCGACCATGCGAACGGCACGAATCTCTCTGCCGTGGGCGGCACGCCGACTTGGATTCCCGTAACTCTTCCTGAAGTAAAATAACCAATAACAGCTATTACGCATGAAAACGAGATATTTCAAATCCGGTATTCTCGCCGCAGCCGCAGCCTTGCTCTACTCCGCTGCGTTCGTCTCCTGCACGGACGATGTCACGGTCGGCGAGTGGGACGGCGCCGGCTCGATCGAAACGGGCCTCAATGAAACGGGCGCCGTGCTGCAGGACCTCAACTCCGGGAAGTCGAACACCACCGTCGAATTGTGGAAGGAGACCTACACCGCCGAGCTGCGTCTGGTGTTGACCAAAGCCCCCGCCGAGGGGTTCACGGCTAGGGCCAAGTTCGATACCTCCTATGACGCGGGGCAGTACAACAAGGCCAACGGTACGGATTATACGCTTTATCCGGCCGACAAGGTGACTTTTGCCAACGACGGTCTCTTTGCCGCCGCGGGCCGCAATGTCGAACTTACGGTCGAAATGACCGTCGAGGCCGCCGAAGGGCTTGCAGCCGGCCGGGGATATCTGATCCCCGTAGCCCTCGAAGCCGACGGCGTGATCCTCAAGGAGAGCCATTGTTTCTACGTGGTGAAGGATATGACCTCGATGCCTACCTGTTACAAGGGCGACGACCTGCCGAAGGGCTTCCTGTTCTTCGAGGTCAACGACGTCAATCCGCTCAACGCCCTGACGTTCGAACTCGAAGACGGCCGCCTGCTGTGGGATGTGGTCTGCCTCTTTTCGGGCAACATCAACCACCATGCGGACCGCAACGCTCCGTTCCTGAGCCTCAATCCGCAGACCCAGTATTGGATGGATAACAACGAAGCCTTCATCCAGCCGCTACGCAAGCGCGGTATGAAGGTGATCATGTGCGTGCTGGGCAACCACGACCAGTCGGGTGTGGCGCAACTTTCCGACTACGGATGCCAGATGTTCGCCAAGGAGCTGGCCACGTTCTGCGAAACATACAATATCGACGGCGTATGCTTCGACGACGAGTATTCGAACGCTCCCGATCTTTCGAATCCCTACTATGCTTCGCGCAGCTCGGCGCGGGCGGCCCGTCTGGCCTACGAATCGAAGAAGGCGATGCCCGACAAGCTTGTGGTCGCCTACTGCTACTCTTCGTTCCATATCAGCAGCTGGCCGACCGAGATCGAGGGACAGGACATTGCGGAGGGGGTCGATATCGCCGGGGGCGATTACGGTCAGTCCACCTCGCCCAAGGGCAACATGACCCGGAAGCAGTGCTCGGCCATCTCGATGGAGTTCAACCGCGGTACGGGCGGCAACTTCACCAGCGGCGTCGCCGAGGGAATGCTCAATCCGACGACCGGCAAGGGCTGGTTCATGGGCTTCGCGCCCGACCCGCTGAAGAATACCAACGGCAGGGTGGATAAGAATGCTTGGCGCAATATTTTCGTCAACCGGCTGAACAAAGGTCCCGAAACTCTCTACGGATCGCCGCTCAAGGAACCGGAGCACTTCTACAAGTTCGCCGACACCACGCGCTATAATTATCCTGAGGACCTGCCGGACACCTATTCGCGTCCGGCGCAGCCTGAGTGGCCGAACTATTGATTCGATTCCGCCTTGCGGGCGGGGTGCGGCCCTGCCTGCGAGGCGATATTAACCGAAAAACAGTAAACGATGAAAAACATGTATAAATATGCGCTGCTTTTCGCCCTCGCGGGCGGCGCAGCGCTCTTCACCGGCTGCCGCGCCGACGAGGAGGTCGATCTGGCGGGCTACCCCGAAACGCCGGTCGGCGCAACGATCTCCGGTACTACGGACCGGGTGGCGACTTTCGCGGGAACTTACGATAATGAAGGCGTGCTGAATCTCGCCGGTTCGCTTTCGGGCGAGTATACCATTGCCCTTGCGCAGGCCAGCCCCGAAGAGACGGTCGTCCGCGTGGAGCCTATTATCACCAACGTACCGGCCGAGCTGGTCGAAATCAGTGCGCGCGAGCTGGTGATTCCCGCCGGCAGCACTACGGCGGCAGTCTCGGTAAGGATGATCGAGGAGAACTACGACTTCATGGAGAATGTGTTCGGGCCTGTGACCTACGAGCTGGGCGTGCGTGTGGTCGAAGCGCGCGGTTCGCAGGTTCCCGTGGTGGACGGCGAGGCGAAGATGGTGATCGAAAAGGCTGCCTATGTCGCTGTCGCGTCGCTCGTGGGCGTCGAGGGCAATGCCGTGACTTTCAAACGCAACTTCATCGACGGTGCGATCGTCAACGAAGATCCGATAACATATGACGTGAAGGTCGTGGTGGACCGTCCCGTGCTGGAGGATACGAAGTTCGTCGTGAAATCGGCGGGCATTCCCGAAGGATTTGCCGATGACGAGCGCTTTACGCCCGCTGCCGAGGTGACGATTCCGGCCGGGGCGAAAGAGTCGGACGCAACGACGTGGTCGGTGACGGACGACTTCCTCGAAGCGGACGAAGAACTCGGCACTTTCCCGGTGCAGCTCACGGCCGAGCTGGTCGGCGATACCGCCGGGGCCGCCGTCGATCCGGAGGATGCCGGCGTTGCGATTTCGATCGTGAAGAAGTCCGATCTCCTGACTTTCCTGTCCGCGGCCGATCCGTCGTGGAAGAAGTATCCGACGAGCGGATGGACCGTGCAAACCAACGGCAGCGCATGGCCGGATGCCAATACCGCTCTCTGGGACGGAGATTCGTATTCCGATATTTGGGGCGGTACATCGCTCGAACTTACGATCGACATGAAGACCTCGCAGTGGGTCGTCGGTTTTGATATTCAGGCTTACGGAAGTATCAATTACTTAGGCGAGTATTTCGAGCTTTCGACGTCGGAAGACGGGGAGAACTGGACGCCGCACGGAGAGCTCCGGCAGGCCGAGGCTCCCAACAGAGGCTATGGCGCAACCAACTACGTTCAGCTGCTCAAACCCTGCAACGCCCGCTATGTCAAGTGGGTCGGCACGAAGGGCAGCGCCTATTCGCCCGACATCACGGAGTTGTATATCTACGGCCGGAACGAATAACCGCTATCCGGTCCGAATGTTAACGGAGGCTCCCCGCAGAAATGCGGGGAGCTTTTTTTCGGTCTTGACTTTTGTCGGCGGAGGTCCGTCGTCCGGCAATCAGGTCGGTTTGATGCTTTTTATTTGTCAGAGGCCTGTTTTTATGTATGATTCTTATTGCTTGATCACCGAAGTTATTGATAAAATAGGGGAATTGTATATTCGGGGTCAATCACCATCTTTCCATCGTTGAATCGAACGGTGGTGAGATACATAAAGCGAGGATGAATTTCGGTCGGACTATGATGTGCGTGGAAAGCCAAACGCAAATTCCCCTCCTTGTCGCGGAAAAGCGAGCCGTGCCCTACGCCACGCAATCCATCGGGGTTCTGCAGGAGAGGGTTGTCCTTATATTTTTCCCATTCGCCGTTGAGTGTTTTTGTGGTTGCACATCCGATGCCGTAATAGGGGCTTTCATAGGAGTTGGCAGAATAAATCATATGGTAACATCCATCGTGTTTAATGACGAATGCTCCTTCATTCACCCGTGGCCATATCTCTTCCCATGGTTGCGAAACGTGGATGCAAGGGTGTAAGGTTTCCATTTTCGGAGTCACCCAATCGTCATCCAGTTCGACCATCCAAATGTTCAGGCCGTCGTTAAATCGGTCGAAAAACATATAGGCACGTCCGTCATCATCAACAAAAAGCGTATTGTCGATGCATTTTTCGTAGGCAATCATCGGTTGTTTCACCTCTTGCCTAAACGGGCCGAGCGGTGAATCAGAGACAGCCGCGCAGATGTGTTCTTCTGCCGAATAGTAGAGATAGAATTTTCCGTTGCGGTGATAGACTTCGGGGGCCCAAAACCAGTAATTGCCCCATACGTCGCGCCGGTGCATGACCAGATCTTCGGGGGCAAGACCTTTGGCGCGTTTCCATGATTTGAGGTCGGTTGAAGTCCATGCGGCTATGCCGTTCTCCGCAAAGGTGCCGTAGGCATAGTAGATTCCCTCGTGCAGCAAAATGTAGGGATCGGCAAGCGGGATACGCTGCGGGGCAACATCTTCCTTGGATCGTTTTGACGGATTAGTGCCGCTACAGCACAACAACATGCAGACTGTAGTCAAAAACAGGGTGATTTTCATCAGTTTATTAATTGGTTCGGGTTTGTCTCCATTTTGGTTTCATCAGCAACTGTGCCCTCATTCTTGATTTGAATCATAAATTGTTTGGGCGTAATGCCGTATTGTTTTTGGAAACATTTGGTAAAATAGGAGGGAGAACTGAATCCCACCATATAGCACACCTCATTGATCTGGTATTCTTTTTTCTGGAGTATCTGAGCTGCCGTCTTGAGGCGTTCGAGTTGAATGTAATCATTGGGACTGATATCTAACATGCCTTTGACTTTGCGATAGAAACTGGCACGGCTCATATACATCATCTTGGCTAAATCGCAGGTGTTGAACTCTGGATTGTTGAAGTTCTTGCGAACAATATCCTGCAATTTTTGGATAAAGATGCGGTCGGTTGAGGAGGTGGAGACCGAGTTTGCCATGACCAGCGGATTTTTCGAGAATCGTTCAAAGAGCATGCGCCGGCTCTTCAAAAGATTGGAGATCGCCGATTGTAGATATTCCGCCGAAAAGGGTTTTTCGATGTAATAATCGGCTCCGAGGTCCATGCTCTGGATTTTTGATTGAATGTCGGTTTTGGCCGTCAAGAGGATAAAGGGAATGTGGCTCGAACGCACTTCGTTTTTCATGCAGCGGCATAGCTCCAAGCCGTTCATCTCTGGCATGATAATATCACTTAGAACGATGTCTATATGCTCTTTTTTTACCACTTTGAATGCCTCTGCGCCATTAGTGGCCGTTCGCACGATGTACCGCTCGGAGAGCATCTGCGCGATATAGTTTCGCATTTCGGGGTGATCTTCGACAATGAGGAGGGTCGCGCGTACTTCGTTGTCGGTCTCCTCATGGGTAACGGTTTCCGTAGCGTTATGATCACTCTTTTCCTGCTCTTTGGCCAGCGACTGGTCTGCAAGCGGAAGAGTGAGGATAAATTCGTTTTCTGTCATGCTGTCACCCATGCGTAGTGTGCCGTTTTGGAGCGTAGCCAGCGAGCTGGAGAGGGCCAGACCGATCCCGGTTCCCGGAAAAGTCGAAGCAACGGTGTGCTGGAAGAAAGGGGCAAAGATGTCCGAACGAACCTCTGGTGGCACTACCTCGCCGTCGTTGACGACGCGCAAGATAAACGAGTCATTCTCCGTTGCCATCGAAATAAGAATCCTTTTGTCCGAAAATTTCACAGCGTTGACTAGTAGATTGCTTACGATCTTTGTGAAGGCTTCGCGGTCGACCTTGGCCCAGACGGCATGGTCGCCGTTCTCCTGAGTTAATTCGAACTTTTTGCCCTGCTCCTTGGCCATAGAACTGAAACGATGGAAGGTCTCGCGGACAATGCGGGCTACATCGTACATAGCTATCGAAAGCGTCAGATGTTCCTTTTCGATGTTGCGGAAATCGAGCAGTTGGTTCGTCAGATCCAACAAGCGGTTGGTATTTTGACTCATGATGCGAAGCGTGCCGGAAAGATCGTCGTTTAACTTTTTGCTTGACAGGATGTTATCCAATGGAACCTTGATCAGCGTGAGTGGCGTTCGGATTTCGTGGGCTATATTGGTGAAAAATTTGATTTTCACGTCATAGAGCTCGCAGTTTTTTTGTTGCTCGAAATCCCGACGGTGCTGTTCTTCGCGTTGTTTGCGTTGTCGCTCATTGTGCTTGTAGAGCCAATAAAGTATGCCGAGAATGAGTGTAAAGTAGAAAATATAGGCTGCAAAGCTTCGGTAGAGGGGCGGAGAGATGTGGATGTGGAGTTTCTTGTGGGTGTTTTGGGTGCCATTGTCGAGTCGGGCGTGGAACGTATAGTTACCCGGCGGAAGTTTGGCGTAGGGGAGTTTGGCTCCGTTGGCGGGTGCCTCACACCATTCGTCATCGTATCCCTCCATACGGTAGCTGAGGTGCATGCCGGGTGATTTGCGGTAACTCAGGACTGAAAGTTGGAGTGAAAAGGAGTTTTGGTTGTGACGAAGATAAAGTGTGTCGCAAGCGATGATGCTTTTGTCGTAGAGCGTCGAGGTGGAGTCATCGTCCGAGAAGTCAAGCAATGAGAAATCGGTGATGTAGATAGGTGGAAGTTTGTTCTGCTGCTTGTTTAGGCGTTTGGGGGTGAACGAGATAAGTCCCTCGATGCAACCGAAATAGAGCGTGCCGTCTTCCGATTTATAACTCGATTTGTAGTTGAATTGGTTGCTCAATAAACTATTGGCGACTGTATAGACATACTTCGTTTTACGCTCTGCAGGGTCAAAGGCTACCAATCCGTTGTTGGTTGAGATCCAAAACATGCCATTGTCATCTTCGGCGATCTGAAAGGCTACATCGCTCGGTAATCCGTTGGCGGTGTTGTAATGGGTAAAACACCCATCACCGGCCTCGAATGCACTGAATCCCCCCCCCTCGGTGGTAATCCAAATACGGCGGTCGGAATCTTCGAAAATAGAAGTGATGTTGTTGCTGGGCAACGACTTCAGGTTGCCGGCATCGTGGAGATAGTGCTGCCAAGTATCGCTATAGGGGGACCGAACGTAGAGGCCATTAGTCAGCGTTGCCACCCAGAGATTGCCGGCGCTGTCTTCCTGTATGTCGTTGACCATCTTTCCATCGTTGATTTCTGGGACATAACCGAACTCGCCGCTGTGTAGGTCATAGAATTGCAGCCCGTGCATCGTACCTATATAAATGTGCCCGTCTTGGCTCTTGCAGAGTGCAAAGACATAATTGCTGAACAGATGGCCGTAGGTCGTCGTGTTGTCGTAGACCCGAATACGCCCCGTCTGGGTGTCGAGCACATGAATACCCTTCGAAAAGGTGCTGATCCACAATTCATGGCCGTGCATCAATAGTCCGTGGACGTTCGAAAAGTTACGACTCGCCTCGACAAACTGAAAAGTTTGTTGCTTGGGATCGAAATGGTATAGCCCTGCGTCTTCACTGCCTACCCACAAGCATCCTTGCTGGTCGGGACATATTTCACGTATACGCAGGCCTTTGATACTTTGTGGAACGTTGGTGGGGTAGTATTTTGTAAATTCGGCTTTGCGCAACGGCAGATAGTTGACTCCGCCGAAAAAAGTGCCGACCCATATGCCTTCCTCGCTGTCTTTGAAAATGGTATATACCGCATTGTCTGAAAGCGAATAGGGATCGTAAAGCGAATGTTGAACCATCTGGGTGGTACGGGCGTGTAAGTTAAAGATGAAAAGCCCTGATTCAGAGCCGATCCACAGCTCTTCGGCATTGTAGACCAAGATGTGGCGAATATAGAGCGGTTGGACATTGCGTTCGACGAGAGGCAATCGTGTGGCGCGGCGATCGATGAGATTGATTTCTGCTACACCTTCGGTTTCGAATCCGACATACATTCGATTAAAATTGTCGAAACACAGATGCGACAAGCCGTGGTGTAGGTCGATTTCAGAGGGATTGGAGAGCTCGAAGCGTTCGATGTTTTGAAAATGGTCGTCGGTCGAAAAGAGTCCGCGATCCAATTCGAAAAACCAAATTCGCCCGCGGGGATCGCTACGGAGCACAGGGATGGAGTTGGAAGCTCGATAACGGCACTCAATATCATCGGATTTGGGGTCGTAGCAGAAAACCTCTTTGGTTTCGGTGACCAACCAAATGTTTCCGAGTGCGTCACGCTCCAAGATTATAATGGGTTTGTTGATGACCTCGCCCGCTTCATTGTGCAGGATAATATCGGTGAACTGTTCGGTTTCCGGGTCGTAACGGCACACCCCTGATTCGGTGCCTACCCAAATGCGGTTCGCTCCATCTTCGACCATGCAACGGATTGAGCTATTCTTCAATCCTCCTTCCGAGAAGGGGCGATGTTTGAAAATCTTGAACGTTTGACCGTCGTAACGATTCAACCCCTCCTTGGTGGCGAACCACATGAACCCTTTGCTGTCTTGGATGATGTCAAAAATCGTATTTTGAGACAATCCTTCATTGGTGGTCAGATGGTTGAATTGCAGGGCTTCGGCGTGAGCAGTTGCATATCCGGAGAACCACAAGATAAGAAGTGTAAAAAAGTGTTTCATAGGATCGTTTTTGAACCTTTTCTTAGCAAATATACGACACTATTTATGATAATGGATGATATAATTTCTTACTTTCTCGACGATTGAGAGGATATTGCTATTCATTGTGACAAAATTTACTTTTAGGTCGGCTGCTGCTTTCTATATTTGCTTAGCATAAAAGATAAACCGTTTACTATGAAAATTCGCTTGACACTCTTGTCTCTTTTTCTCTGCAGTTGCCACATACTCCAAGCCGGAGGGCGTTGGTCTTCTCGCCTCTATCTCAAACAGCCCGGCAATCCGGCTGAGTGTCATGTCCTTCATGCCGATGCCTGCGACGCTTCAAGGTTGTACGGCACTGGACCCCTGCCTCTTGAAATACGCCGAGATACGGTGCGGGAGGAGGCCGGGCTTCGTATTGTTTTGACTTTGAAGGCAAGCGAAATGTGTTATTATAATATCGAGCAGGTTATTGTCTCTGATTGCTCGGAATCGGAGGCGCTCTACTACATGCCGGGATTCTGGTATCAACGAAATCAGCGCTCACCTGCCGAAGCTCCGTCGATGCAGGTAAGCAACAGTTGGCAAGTTCGTTGCGATCGGCTCAGTACGCCCCTGACGGGTATATTCGACCCCAGCTCAGGGCGTTACCAAACGATTATGCGTACTGATGACTGCGTGTGCGATGCGCTTGCATGTCATGCGTACGGAGAGGTGATTCTTTCCGGCCCGACCTCGGTGGGATTTACCGGTTTTTGTTCCGTCGAGGGGTGTTCGGCCTTGTGTTTCGGTTACCCATGGAGCGAAAGTTCCTATACCTATATTAGAAAATTGACGTTAGCCCCTGCTGTGCGAGCTTTTGATAAGTTGGAGCAAGGGCAAACTCGTACTCTCAGCTGGTTGTTGTGCGAGGGTTCTGCTCAGGGGTTCTCCGATTTCGTGGAACAGACGTGGAATCGCTCCTTTGATTTTTGGTCGCCGGAACCCATTGCAACCACCTTTAAACCTTCCGAGGCCAAGGCCTGTTTGGCACAATATTTCCGCCAAAGTTATGTCGACCGTTATCCCTTGAAGTATACTTCGGGAGTTGAATTGCGTATAGACGATCCGAAACCCAACGGCATTGCAGAGGTGGGTTTTGTGGGGCGTGTTCTCTTGAATGCTTTCAACGCTTTGGAGTATGGGGAAGCCACCCACGACGCAACGTTGGTTGCCCAAGCGCGTTCTGTATTTGATAGTTATCTCGTTCATGGCTTTACTTCAGGCGGTTTGATTCGCGAATTTGTAGATTTCGAACGAGGAAAAGAACCCGATGTCTATACCATCCGCCGTCAATCGGAGGGACTTTATGCTCTCTTGTGTTACCTCCATTATGAAGAAACGCGGGGACGCTCACACCCCGAATGGGAAGTGCGTATCCGTACACTCCTCACTCGTTTACTCACCTTGCAACAACCTGACGGAAGTTTTCCGCGCAAATTCCGTGATGATTTGCAGGTGGTCGACGCTGCGGGCGGCAGTACTCCCTCGGCAACCTTGCCATTGGCGATGGCTTATCGGCAATTCGGCCAAAAGATCTATCGAGATGCGGCACGTCGCACGGCTGACTATTTGGACCATAATCTTATCGCCAAGGCGGACTACTTCTCCTCGACGTTGGATGCCAACTGCGAAGACAAAGAGGCCTCGCTCTATGCTGCCACGGCGATGTACTATATGACCCGTATTACGCGCGGCGAGGAGCGTCGCCGTTATGCCGACCTTTGTCGTCAAGCCGCCTATTTTGCCCTGTCATGGTACTACTTGTGGGATGTTCCTTTCGCTCAAGGGCAGATGTTGGGTGATGCGGGCTTCCGAAGCCGTGGTTGGGGCAATGTGTCGGTCGAAAACAATCATGTCGATGTCTTTGTCTTTGAATTTGCCACCGTGCTCGACTTTTTAGCTAAAGAGTATGGCGAGGAGCGCTTTGCACGGATGGCTCGTGTGATGCGTACTTCGATGTTGCAACTCATGCCAACTGCGGAAAACCATTGTAATATAGGGCGTGCGGGTTACTACCCTGAGGTGGTGCAACACACCACATGGGATTATGGCCACAACGGCAAAGGGTTTTACAACGACATCTTCGCTCCCGGTTGGACGGTTGCTTCCCTATGGCAGCTTCTGACTCCCGAACGCGTGGATGATTTTTTCAACAGATAGTATGATATTCCGTCCGTACGAGAAATGAAACAGATGCTTTCCCTTTTTATCATTGTGCTCGGCTGCTGGCCTATGCTGCTTCCGGCCCAAGACCTGCCGACCAATCCTATTCGCGTCGATGGTCAAGTCCATCCGATGCCCGACCCCTATGTGGTACAGGATGGCCCATGGTATTATGCTTGTGTTTCGACGGGCGATGGCGTCGGCATATCACGATCGCGCAGTATGACGCAAATTGTCCGTCCGAAGATTGTCTGGCGGCTTCCCGTTGAGAACGAATCGCACCCGTGGAACCTTGTCGATTTATGGGCCCCAGAGTTACATCACATCGGCGATCGTTGGTATATCTATTATGCTGCTGGTCGGCGTACATATACCGACGCCGAAGGCAAGAAGATCGACGGTTTTGACTTCCAGCGTTCGGGTGTCTTGCGTTCGAAGAGTGATGATCCGATGGGTGAATGGGAAGATATGGGCATGCTTTATACCGGCCCAGCACCCGAAGCCCCGACACGTGACAGCCTTTCGTTCGAGAATACCGAATATGCGATTGACCTGACGACTTTTGAATTGAAAGGCCAACGCTATGCCGTTTGGTCCGGTACGCGCAAAACAGATGGTATCCAGCAAATCCGTATTGCTCCGATGAGTAATCCGTGGACCATTGCGTCGGGTTATCAGGTACTTTCTGCCCCCGAAAAGTCGTGGGAAAAAGTGGCCGCCGAAATAAATGAGGGGCCTGCTGTGTTGTTTAATCCAGACCGCACAAAACTGTTCATCGTCTATTCATGCAACGGTTCGTGGACCCAATATTATTGTTTAGGCTGGCTGATGCTTGGCGCAAATCGTCCAATGCCGTCTTCTCACGCCTCGACAATACCATGTCTCCTGAAAGCGGTGTCAACGGTGTGGGGCACAACACCTTCTTGCGCTCACCGGATGGTACGGAGGATTGGATCCTCTACCATGTCATGCGCTATCTGCCCCAAGCCGGTGGCGGATGGGGTGAACGTTATCCTTTCTTGCAACGCTTCTCGTGGAGGGCGGATGGTACACCCGACTTCGGCCGCCCTATGGGGTGGGGCGAGGCTTTTATACCACCCTCCGGAGAACGAGTGCATCGATGAAAATGACAGATAAAAAGAGATACATTTTTCTTATTAGTAACCCGCTAACTTAAATGAACTGCATGAATAGAATTCTACCTTGACAGCTGTTAAAGCCAGCTCTTTCGATCCGTTCGAAAAACCAATCCAACCTTTTTTATGAAAAAACCTAAGATGAATCAAACTTATGGATAAACAATCGAAAATTGCGCCATTTTTATCCGCCTTTTGGAGTCTTTTATTTTTGGTTGCCCTCGTAGGAAGCCAATCACTCTATGCCCACAGGACCGAAGTTTCGGAGTTTTCAGCGAATAACCAAAGTGAACAAGTTCTGGCTAAAGGTATTGTGACCGATACGAATGGTGTGCCCCTGCCGGGGGTGGCCGTCATAGTCAAAAACTCCCAACAAGGTACGTCGACCAGTATTGACGGTGCTTTCAGCCTGTATCTGCCGAGCAATGAGGCTGTCCTTCAATTCTCCTTCATCGGTTATGCCGTCGTGGAGGTAGCCGCACCCTTTGGCAAGACGATGCACATAAAACTTCACGAAGATTCGAAGCAAGTCGAAGAGGTCGTTGTCGTTGGTTATGGTGTTCAGAAGAAGATGACCGTAACGGGTGCGGTGACCACCGCCAAGGTGAAGGATATCACCAAGGTGGCAACTCCTTCGCTCACGACCGCCATTGCGGGGCAGATGCCGGGTATTATCAGCCGTCAGGCCAGTGGTGAGCCCGGCAACGATGCCACGCAGGTTTATATTCGCGGTATTGCCACGTGGGGTAATCAGCACCCGCTGACTCTGATCGACGGTATCGAGCGAAATATCAACCAGATCAACGCACAGGAAATCGAGAGCTTTACCATCCTTAAAGATGCCTCGGCAACCGCTGTATATGGTGCTCGTGGTGCAAACGGTGTCATTCTCATTACGACCAAGCGTGGTAATGTAGGTGCCCCGAAGGTGACCTTCCGCACGGAGACGGCCATGATGACGGCACTGCGCCGTCCGAAATATATCGATGGCTACTCCTTTGCCGCGTTGACGAACGAAGCTTTGATAAATAACGGCCAAGCACCTCGCTGGACGGACGAAGAGCTGCAGAAATATAAGGATGGCTCCGATCCCTACCTCTATCCGAACGTGGACTGGATGAACGAGATATTGAAAAAACATACCGTACAGACGATTAACAATTTGAGTGTGTCGGGTGGCACCGATATTATAAAATACTACATGAACGTCGGTTTCACTTACCAGAGTGGGCTTTACAAGCAGGATCCGCAGAATAAGTACAATACCAACTCCAGCATGAAGCGTTATAATTTCCGTAACAACCTTGATGTGAAATTAGCCAAGAGTTTGACCATGTCGCTGGGGCTGGGGGCCATTATTCAGAACGGAAACAGCCCCGGAACATCTACCGGTGATATTTTCAAAGCGCTGAATGTTGTTTCGCCGATTGACTATCCGAAACTCAATCCCGACGGAACGCCGGGCGGTTCGCAAACCTACATAGGGTGGAACCCTTGGGGCCGTTCCACGCAGTCGGGTTATACCACCAGCGATCTGGTTACCTTGCAGGCCAATTTGGGGCTGACGTGGGACCTCTCCTTTCTGTTGAAGGGGCTTTCGGTACGCGGTCTCTTCTCCTACGACCGCTTTGCAGGTACGTACAACAGCCGCACCAAGGCTTTTGAAGTGAAGCGTTATGAGGGCGTAGACCCCGTTACCGGTGAGGACAAGTACAGCTCTGTCTATCGCGAGGAGGGGCCGTTGACCTATGCTCGCTCGACGGATGCAAACCGCGCTCAATATGCCGAGGTGCAGATCAACTATGCAAACACATTCGGCAGACACGATGTTTCGGCTATGCTGATCGCCAACCAGCGCGAGGCCGTTGCCCTCTCGGCTGGCGATTCGCGCAGTAACATTCCTTAGCGCCGCCTCGGTCTTTCGGGGCGTGTTACCTATGCGTATGATGACAGGTATCTGGTCGAGGGCAACTTCGGTTACAATGGCTCGGAGAACTTTGCCCCCGGTAAACAGTTTGGTTTCTTCCCTTCGGCCTCGGTGGGATGGATCATCTCGAACGAAAAGTTTTTCCGGGTGAAGGCTATCAACCGACTCAAAGTGCGCGCGTCGCATGGTTTGGTGGGCAATGATGTGTTGGGTGTGCGTTTCGGCTTCCTTTCGACCGTCGCCACTCAAGAGCAGGGGTATCAGTTGGGAGAATCATCTGTCTTCTGGCCGAGCATGGGCGAGAGTACGTTGGGCAACCCCGATTTGATATGGGAGACTTCTCGCAAGACCGATGTCGGTTTAGATTTGGGTATGTTCGACGATCGGCTGACGCTGCAAGTCGATTTCTTCAAGGAGAAGAGAAGCGATATTCTCATCCAGCGCAGCACCATTCCGTCGACGACGGGTATTTATCCGTGGGCACGTCCTTATGGTAACCTCGGAGAGATTGATAATAAGGGTTTGGATGCATTGTTGGAGGTGCGCAATACTACCAAGAGCGGATTCTTCTACTCGCTGCGCGGTAATTTTACTTTCGCGCGCAATGAAGTCATCGAGAACGATGAACCTCGTCCTGCCTATCCCTATCTGACGGGGAAGGGGCATCGTTTGGGGCAATACCGCGTCTTTGTAGCCGAAGGCTTCTTCAAAGATCAGGCGGAGATCGATGCAGCTCCGCTTCACACCTTTGGACAGGTTCGTCCGGGCGATGTGCGTTACAAAGACGTGAACGGCGACGGAAAGATTGACTCGTACGACCAAGTGCCCTGTGGCTATGCACGTCTGCCGGAGATTTCGTTTGGATTCGGCGGAACGATCGCCTACAAGGGATTCGATATGAGCGTCTTCTTTACGGGAGCTGCCAACTCGACTGTCTACATGAGCGGCTACGGGTTGTGGGCATTCTATGATGGCGTTGGACAGAACAATGTGCTTAAAGAGTATTACGACAACCGTTGGACACCCACGAACCCCAATGCTAAATATCCGGCGATCGACGTGGGTAACAACCCCAACAACTTCACCGCCTCGACTGTGTGGTTGAAGAATGGCAACTACATCCGGCTGCGTAATGCCGAGATTGGTTATACCCTGCCGAAGAGTGTGATGAACAAGTGGCATATCTCTTCGCTGCGATTCTTTGTCAATGGTACCAACCTGCTGACATTTGACCATATCAAGATTATGGACCCCGAATCGAATGATGGTACGGGAGCCTATCCGCTGCAACGAAGTGTAAATATTGGTTTACAAATTGAGTTCTAATAATGATTGTTTATATGAGACGTGCAAAATATATTATTTGGTTTTTAATCGTTGCGATCTCTTCGTTCGTTACCTCGTGTGCGGATTATCTGGATAAAGCGCCAGAGGAGGATTTGACTATCGAAGAGGCATTCAGGCAACGAAAGTATGCCGAGGGATTCCTCATGGGTGCGTACTCCGACCTGCCTTTCGAATACATGTTTGTCGAGCAAGCTGATATTAACCCCTTTGTGTTGGCTTCTGACGAGTTGAATGTGCCTTGGCCCGATAAATTCGGCAAATTGATGAACCGTGGCGCGATGAACCCCTACAATGCAACCGGACGTCTTTGGATCAATATGTATGAGGGCATTCGCAAGGCCAATCTCTTCTTGGAATATATCCATCTGACTGAATTGGACAAAAACTTTACGCAGGAGGACAAGGATGTTTGGATTGGTGAGGCCATCTTGTTGCGTGCGCTCTACCATTACTATGTTGTGCGTACTTATGGTCCTTGTGTGATTCTCGACCGTGTAATGATGCCCAACGATGATTTCATGCAAATGTATCGCAATACATTGGATGAGTGCGTGGAATTTATCCTCAAAGAATTGGATCGCGCCATCGATATGCTTCCGATGCAGATCACCGACCGTACGCAGCTTGGACGTGTAACGGCTGCGGGGGCCTATGCCGTGAAGGCGCGTCTGTTGCTCTATCGTGCCAGCGATCTCTGGAACGGGAATCCCCTTTACAAGGATTTCACCGATTCTCGAGGTGTTCACCTCTTCCCGCAGGAGAAGGATCCAGTTTGGTGGGAGCGGGCGGCCGAAGCGCATCTGGAGTGTATCACAGCGTGTGAGAAGGCTGGTTACAAGCTCTATCGCGATCCGTCGAATGATCCCATTGCCAACTATTCGAATCTCTTTATCGAGGATTTCAACTGCGAAGCACTCATGTATTATAACTTCGGTAATACCAGCTGGGGTGAGTCGTGCTCATTCCCCAGAACGTTGGGAGGCTGGGCCGGTTACAATCCTACGCAGGCGCAGGTAGATGCCTATGAGATGGCTGACGGGACTATTCCCATTACAGGCTATAATGCGGATGGGTCGCCCATTATCAACCCGGAGTCGAATTATACGGAGGTGGGCTTCGCTATGGAGGATGATCCGCAAGGGCGCTGGAAGGCGGGTGTAAGCAATATGTATGTAAACCGCGATCCGCGCTTCTATGCCACCATCAACTTCAACGGTGCTGTTTTCAAGGACCACCAGATCCAATTGTGGAATACGGGTGCGGATGGTTTGGCAGGCGCTGGTCGTGACTACTGTACGACGGGTTATTTGCTGCGCAAGCACGCCGACCCGAATGTGAATCTGCTATTGGGGCATTTGACCCGTAAAACGTGGGCTTTGTTCCGCTTGGGCGAGGTTTACCTTGGCTATGCCGAGGCCCTCAACGAGGCAGAGGGACCTGTGGACGATGTCTACAAATATGTCAATCTGATTCGTGACCGAGCCGGTATGCCGGCACTTCCGGAGGGGTTGACCAAGGAGCAGATGCGCGATCGCATTCGTCGTGAGCGTCGCGTCGAGCTGTGCTACGAGACTCACCGCTACTTCGACTGCCACCGATGGATGATTGCTCACGAGACAGAAGGAGGGCCCGTATATGGTATGAATATCGCTGCGGGAGAGTCGCTTTCTGACCCCGCTTTCTATAAGCGTACGTTGGTGGAGACGCGTGTGTTCCCCTATCCGCAATACTACCTTTTCCCGATTATGCAGGAAGAGATCGATAAGGTTCCGACGCTTGTGCAAAATCCCTATTGGCTATAATCTTAAAATAGACGCAAATCATGAATAAGAGAATATTTGTCGCATTAAGCTCATTTTTGGGCGCGATTTCCCTGCCGTCTTGTTCGGATGATGTTTCCGTCCAGTTGGATATTCTTGGAGCTGATGAATATGTACAAATTTATATGCCATCGGCCGGTCGATTGGAGAATATCAAGACTGTTTACATTCAGGAGGATGTGCAGTCGTTTGATGTTTCAGCTTACTACGGAGGCCCGAAATATCCGACACAGGATCTTTTCATCGAGTTCGAATTTCGCCCTGATTTGGTCGACGCCTTCAATGAGAAGAACGGGACCAATTATGCAGCGATGCCTGAGGGGAGTTACAGCATGCCCGCCACTGCAGTGAAACTTGCCAAGGGGGAGCTGCAGTCGGAGCCTCTCGCAATCGAGATTGTCGCTGCGAATTATATGGAAGTGGCAAAACCCTATCTATTGCCCATCCGCATCAAGAGTACATCGGGTACTGAACCTGTCAAAGAGTCGTTGCGTACGGCCTATTACCTGATTACGGGGTCCTACCTGCCCGGTCAGGTGCCGCGTGAAAAGGTCTATTCGTTCGGTGCTCCCTTTACCAAGCCGATCTGTGTGCGTAATGCCGACGTGATATACATGACAGAGGAGAATAACTTGGTGTACCTCACGCTTGGCAGCGACGGTACGTATGGCAATCCGACAGCCTTCGGCTGGGGGTGGGGCGGTTGTGATTGGCTGGCCTGCATCGAACCCGGTCGTCTGTTGGCCAGATACAACGGCAATATTAACTGCTACAACCTTAATGATGCCTATAATATTCTGGGCCAGTCAACACTCGGTCAGGGTTGGGGTTTCTTAAAGCAACTCGTCCTCTTCAAGGATTTGGGAATCTTGGCCGTCAGTGGTGATGCTCTTAACAAGTATCCCTTCGTGCCGGGTGGCGCCGCCTTTGACTTTCCCCTCTGTGGCGGACTTGTCAATTCTGGCTGGGGTAGTTACAACTACTTGTTGAACTATGGCAGCAATATCCTTGCAGTGGATGCCAATGGCGATATGTGGGCCTTCCCGCTTTCGGATACCTTTGTCTTGGGTGCACCGCACAAGATTGGTACGGGGTGGGATATCTATACCACGGTACTTGCTTGCGGGGAGCAGCTTTTGGCTCTCGATACGAATGGCGACCTGTGGCGCTATGAATTCAACCCTACAGCCTTTTGGCCGCTGACGGGCGATGAGCCTGTGACTCCAGAAGAAGGTGACGGCATCCTTGCCGAGTAATATTTGTGATAAAATCCGTGTCGGGTGTGTAGACTACAAACTCGTCTTTTGCTCGTCCGACACGGATTTAAAAACAATATGCGATTAACCGAAACACAAATAATGAAAAAAAATTTAGGGCTGTTCTTACTGCTGTGTTTACCGCTCTTTGCGGTACAAGCAACTGAAGTCTCGAAATCAGGACTCGATGTAAAAGCTGCACACGCTTTGGTGAAGCGTGTGGTGCCCAAGTACGCACACCGTTTTGAGATCGCGCCAATCGACCCTGAGAATGGAAGAGATGTTTTTGAGTTGGAGCAACACGGCGATAAGATTGTCCTGCGTGGTAATAACGGGGTATCCGTTGCCAGTGCCCTGAACTACTACCTGAAACATTATGCGCACTGCGAGATTAGCTGGAATGGTTCAAATTTAGACATTCCTTCCCCGATGCCTCGTGTGGCGGAACGGATTCGTAAAGTTACTCCCTACCGGTATCGACACTACTTCAACTATTGCACATTTAACTACACTGCCTCGTGGTGGGACTGGGAACGCTGGCAGTGGGAGATTGATTTTATGGCCCTGAACGGAATCAATATGCCTCTGGCATTGACCGGACAAAATTCTGTCTGGGACAGGGTCTACCGCAGTTTGGGTTTTACAGACAAAGAGATGGAGGGCTTTTTCAGCGGCCCGGCCTATTTTACTTGGTTCTGGATGGGGAACCTCGATGGATGGGGAGGGCCGCTTCCCCGACGATTTATGGCCTGTCAGGAGGAGCTGCAAAAGAAGATTCTCGCACGTGAGAGAGAATTGGGTATGACACCCATTCTTCCCTCGTTTACGGGACACGTTCCTCCCACCTTCAAAGATCGTTTCCCCGACGCGAAAGTCAACTCGACGCAGTGGGGTGTCAATACCAATGTAGCCGCTCCGGTTTACATCCTCAATCCTGAAGAGCCGCTCTTTGCCGAGATTGGCAAACGCTTCCTCGAAGAGCTGATCGACACCTTCGGAACAGACCACCTCTACTCGGCCGACACCTTCAACGAGATGAACCCGCCGACCAATGATCCCGCCTATTTGCATAACATTGCTTCCAAGGTTTATGGGGCGATGGCTGACGTAGACCCGCAGGCTACGTGGGTGATGCAGGGCTGGATGTTCCTCGACCGTGCCTACTTCTGGCAGGAGCCGCAGATGCGTGCCCTCTTTGATGCGGTACCCGAAGATCGCTTGGTGGTGCTCGACCTTGATAGCGAGATATACCCCGTATGGCAGCGTACCGAGGCTTTCTATGGCGAGCAGTGGATTTGGAACATGTTGCATAACTTCGGTGGCCGTGTGAGCCTTTATGGTGTCATGGAGCGTGTTGCAAATGATCCTGCAGCGGCGCTTCGTAGCCCTAATGCGGGTAAGATGCGTGGCATAGGTTTGACCATGGAAGCCATCGAGCAGAATCCGGCTATCTATGCCCTGATGCTCGAAAACGTATGGCGTGATACGCCGATTCAGCTTGACGAGTGGCTCCGGGTGTATGCCCGGCGTCGCTATGGAGCCGAGAATGCCGATGCAGAACATGCTTGGGTGGTACTTGAAAAGACCGTTTACAGTCACCAACCTTGGTGGGGTACGGCCTCGATTATTACGGGGCGCCCGACTTTTGAGAAGGAGACGACATGGACCTATACTCATATTCCCTACGATCGCATGGAGTTTTTGGAGGCTTGTGAGTCGTTGTTGAAGGCAGCTGACGTACTCAAAAAGAGTGAGGGCTTCCGCTACGATTTGGTAGATGTGGTTCGTCAGGCCTTGGCTAACTATGCCAATGCCGTGCAGGAAGAGTTTGCCGCCGCCTATAAAGCCAAAGATCGTCAACTCTACGAGACCAAGGTCTCGGAGTTCTTGATGTTAATCGACGATATGGACGAATTGCTCGCTACACGTACTGATTTCCTTCTGGGACGCTGGTTGAATAGTGCCCGCAGCATGGGTGTTACCAAGCAGGAGAAGGATCTCTACGAAATGAATGCACGTGATTTGATCACCCTATGGTCCGGGCCGGATTGCCAAATTCACGAATATGCTTGCAAGGAATGGAGCGGTATGTTACGTGGCTTCTACAAAGAGCGTTGGCTTCGTTTCTTCGACTACGTCGGTCAGTGCTGGGATAAAGGCGAAGAGCCCGATTTTGCACGCTTCGATCAGCAGATGTGTGATTGGGAGTGGCAGTGGGTACATGCACATGAACCCTATTCGGATAAGGCGCATGGCGATGAGATTAAAATCGCCAAGAAGATGTATTGGAAGTATGCCGATCGTATGAAACAAATTTATTAACCTCAATTCTTTAATTTACTTTTTTTTATGAAACCCAAACTGTTGCATTTTTTGCTGGTGGTATTTCTATTTCCCCTGCTGGTCTCCTGTGCCCCTGAGGTGGAAGGGACGTTGAATAAAAAGGCCTCGTATGAGCTTATCGAGCGTGTCGTACCCGATTATGCGGATTTGTTCGAGGTGGAGTATCTTCCCAAGGAGGGGGAGGCCGATATCTTCGAGTTGGAGCAATGCGGCGATAAAATCGTTTTGCGTGGTAACAACGGAGTTTCCGTAGCAAGTGCCCTGAACTACTACCTGAAAAACTATGCGCATTGCGAATATAGCTGGAATGCTTCGAACTTGAAATTCCCCGATCCCGTACCGACGGTGCCGGAGAAGGTGCGCAAGGAGACCCCCTATCAGTATCGTCACTACTTCAACTACTGCACCTTCAACTACACCTCGTCGTGGTGGGACTGGGATCGTTGGCAGTTTGAAATTGACTACATGGCTCTTCACGGTATCAATATGCCGTTGGCAATGACGGGACAGAATGCCGTTTGGGATCGTGTTTACCGCAAGCTGGGTTTCAGTGATGAGGATATGGATAAGTTCTTCACGGGACCTGCCTACTTCATGTGGTTTTGGGCAGGTAATATCGATGCTTGGTGTGGCCCGTTGCCCGCAAGTTGGAAAGAGAGTCACGAGAAGTTGCAGAAGCAGATTCTCGCTCGTGAGCGTGAGTTGGGCATGACCCCGATTCTTCCCGCTTTCACGGGACATGTGCCTCCTACTTTTATGAAGAAGTATCCCGAAGCCAAACTCAAGCGTCTGAACTGGGAGGGGCGTTTTGATGACACCTTTGTCCTCGAACCCGATGATCCAATGTTCAAGACGATTGGCAATATGTTTATGGAGGAGCAGATCAAGACCTTCGGAACAGATCACTTCTATGGTGCGGATACCTTCAACGAAATGTATCCTCCCAGCAGCGATTCGACCTATTTGAATGGCATCGGCAAGGCTGTTTATCAGTCGATGGCCGATGTGGATTCCGAGGCTGTATGGGTAATGCAAGGGTGGATGTTTCACGACAAGCGCAGCTTTTGGCAGCCCGATCAGATGAAGGCCTATTTGGGCGGTGTGCCCGATAAAGGGCTGATCGTATTGGATCTCTGGGGCGAAGAGTTCCCCATCTGGGACCGCACGGAGGCTTTCTATGGTAAGCAGTGGATATGGTGTATGTTGCACAACTTTGGTGGTCGCAACATGATGTACGGCAATGCCGCGAAGTTGGCTGCCGAGCCCAGCCGGGTGTTGAACGATCCTTCGGCGGGGGCGTTGAGAGGTATCGGTGCTGTCCCGGAAGGTATCGAACAGAACCCGATGATTTACTCGCTGCTCTTTGACCATGTATGGAGACGTGATGCCATCGACTTGGATAGCTGGCTGAAAAATTATGCTCACAGCCGTTACGGTGTGCAGGATGAAAACATGGAGCGTGCGTGGGAAATTCTCAAGCAGACGACCTATGCTCACGAGGGTAATTATGAGAGTGCTATAATGGCTCGCCCGACTTTCGAGCGTGACAACGTATGGGCTTATACGGGTATTCCCTACGATCCTGCCGAGATTATCGATGTATGGGAGTTGATGCTCGCTTCGGTGGATCGGTTGCAGGAGAACCCATGTTATCGGTACGACTTGGTGCTGGTGGGCAAGCAGGTATTGGCCAACTATGCGACTGTCATTCAGCAGAAATTCCGTGAAGATTACGATACGAAAGATCTGCCGGCCTTTGAGCGCAACCGCAGGGAGTTCATGGAGTTGATTGACGATGTGGATGCCTTGATGGCTACCCACGAGGCCTTCCTGTTGGGAAAATGGATCAACGACGCAAAGCGTTGGGGTACGACCAAGGAGGAGTCGCAGCTCTACGAGAAGAATGCCCGCGATCTGGTTACCCTGTGGGGGGATAAGGATGCCTTCCTGCACGACTATGCCAGCAAGCAATGGGCAGGTCTCTTCAAGGGCTTCTATAAGCCCCGCTGGGGGATGTTCCTCACGGCGGTGGATGATTGCATCCGCAATGACAAGGTCTTCGAGGCGGAGGTGGTAGACGATCAGATTCGCGCATGGGAGTGGGAGTGGGTTAACAGTTCGGAGCCTTATACCGACAAGCCGGAAGGCGATTTGATTGTTATTTCGAAGGCGATGTACGAGAAATATGCAGCAAAGCTGCGCAGTATCTATGGTATTGAATAGTAATAATTAATAGTGAATGAAACTGATTATGAAAAGATTAACTGAACAACCCTCCAAGTATAACGATCTTGAGAAGAAAAGCGTTGACGAACTTGTCACTGATATTAATACCGAAGACCAGCTGGTGGCTCTGGCCATTCAAAAAGTGCTTCCCGATTTGAGCCGTTTGATTTCGGCCATCGAGCAGCAACTGAAAAATGGTGGGCGTTTGTTCTATTTGTGCTGTGGCAGCGGGGGCCGTCTTTCGGTGTTGGATGCCATCGAGTTGCCCAATACTTACGGTATCGAGAAGGGTATTGTCAATGTAGTGCTGGCCGGTGGCGTGGAGCACTTGGTCGAGGCGCTTGAGGAGAAGGAGGATGATGTGACCGAAGGCTGGGAGACCCTGCTTAAGGCCAATATTTCTCCCCGGGATATTGTAGTCGGTATCTCGGCCAGTGGAACGACTCCCTATGTTTTGGCGGCATTGAAGGCTTGTAAGGAGCATGGAATTCCTTGCGGTTCGATTGTACACAATCCCTCGTCGCCCATCTCGCAGTATTCGGACTATCCCGTCGAGGTAATCACTGGACCTGAGTATGTAACGGGTAGCACCCGCATGAAGTGCGGCACGGCGCAGAAGATGATTTTCGACATGATCAGCACCTCGGTGATGATTCGTTTGGGTCGTGTCGAGGGGAATAATATGGTCAATGTACGCCTGATCAATGACAAGGTGGTAGACCGCTCAGTACAGATGCTCATGGAGAAAACGGCTCTGACGGACTACGAGGAGGCAAAGCGTCTGATTCTGGAGTTTGGCAACGTCAAAAAGGCGATGGACTACCTCCGGAGTAAAGCGTAGCGTCTTCATATTGAATAAACCCAAGAGAGTCGATTTTGTCCGAAGCGGGATCGGCTCTCTCTATCAAACCAATCGAATGAAACAATTTCATATACGGATTATTGCCATAGCGTTGATTTGGGCGGGAATTTTTGGTGATGCACAAGGGGTGTTGGCACAACCTGCGGATCGCAATCTAGGGATCATTCCTGCTCCTCATACCGTGCGGCTCGCAACGGGGAGTTTTTACATCGACGAGCATGATAAAGTGCGTATTCTCTATCAAGGAGATGCTGCACAAAAGGAGGCATTGCTGTTTCGTGATTTTTTACAGCGAAACTATAACTTGAAGCTTCCCGTGGTTTCCAAAAAGCGGGGCGGTGGCCCTTGTATTGCTTTTATTGAGCAACCGCACGCCACACAAGCCGAGGGCTATGTGTTGCGTGTTTGCAAAGAGGGCGTGGAGGTGCGCGGGGCAGGCGCAGGTCTCTTTTATGGCTTGCAGTCGCTGATTCAGATGTGTGCTACAGCTTCGTCGAATGGCAACGATGTAGTCATTCCATGTGCTGAAATCGAGGATTTTCCGCGTTATCCCTACCGCGGAATCATGCAGGATGTGGGGTATCACATCTATCCGGTCTCTTTTATCAAGAAACAGATCGATCTCTTGGCGCAGTACAAGATGAATGTTTACCATTGGCATCTTACCGAGGATCACGGCTGGCGTATCGAGATTAAGCGATACCCCAAGTTGACCGAGATTTCGGCCTTTCGTGCACAGACCTGCATCAGCAATTACGACTCCTCGCTTTGCGGTATGGATGGTACCCCTTATGGCGGTTTCTATACCCAAGAGGAGATTCGTGATATTATTGCCTACGCTGCGGAGCGCCATGTGACGGTGATTCCCGAAATAGAACTTCCGGGACATACCTTGGCGGTTCTGGCTGCTTATCCCGAACTGGCGTGTGGCGAAAATCCGGGTCCCTTCAAAGTGGCCGAATCGTGGGGAATTCACGACGATGTCTTCTGTGCAGGCAAAGAGGAGACATTCCGCTTTTTGGAGAATGTGCTCAGTGAGGTAATCGAACTCTTCCCCAGCAAGTACATTCATATCGGCGGCGATGAGTGTCCCAAGGTGCGTTGGAAAGAGTGCCCCTATTGCCAGAAGCGTATCTCCGACAATCGGTTGAAAGATGAATTTGAGTTGCAGAGTTATTTCATCAAACGCATTGAAAAATTCGTCCGCTCCAAAGGCCGGCGCATCATCGGCTGGGATGAAATTCTCGAAGGGGGATTAGCTCCCGATGCTACGGTGATGAATTGGCGTGATATGAGCGAAGGTGTCAAGGCTGCACAACAAGGGCACGATGTGGTGATGGCTCCGAATGCCTACCTCTATTTCGATTACATTCAGGGCAATCGTGCGTGGGAACCGCTGGCAATCGGCTGGGGTTTCAACCCTACGGAGCGAGTCTACTCCTTTAATCCGACCCCAGAGGAGCTTACTCCTGAGCAGCAAAAACGCATTATAGGGGTAGAGGCGCCTCTCTGGACGGAGCACATGGATACCCATCGCAAAGTGGAATACATGATGCTGCCGCGCCTGATGGCCTTGGCGGAGGTGGCTTGGTCGCCTTTGGAGGTGAAGGACCTGACCAATTTCAGAGAGCAACGTCTGCCTGAACATCTGGCATGGCTGGATCGAACGCCAACGATCTATCGCGTGCCAACACCGATTGGTATGGCTGACGAGACCCTATATGGTTCGGAATTTATCTTGGATTGGAAAAGTCCTGTAAAGGGAGCCCGAATTTATTATAACTTTGATGGGCAGGAGCCGCGAGAAACAGATTATCTCTACGAGAACCCCATTCGTGTACTTGTTCCGCAAGGTGAGAAACGCGAGGTGCGCGCTATCGTAATTACCCCTTCGGGTCGGCGCAGTATTTCGACAACAACTGTGTTTGTCAACCAACCTAAACAGCTTTATTAATTATGAGATGGTCACTATTTATTCTCTTGATTGGAGCGTTTTTTAGCTGCAAGGCAGTACCCTCCTCGAAGGTTTCTGCGGAGTGCTTCCAAGTAGGTAATTCCTCGGTGACGCTTGAGCCCGATAACTCCATCTTTTCGCTCGCATTGGCAGGATATGGCGCTCCTGTTGAGGGCCGTTTTACCCTTGAGTGGATTGCGCGCGGCGATGCTCCCGCTGTGAATTACCTCACTGGTGACGGAGAACGCCTTTATGCGGTCGATTCGAAAGGGGGAATCCGTGTTTTGGAGAATCCCCTCGCGAATGGTCGGTGGAGAACGGTAGAGTCCTCCCTTCGGGTGAAGTTTTTAACCCTGATGCAGGGAAAACTCTATGCAGTGGATGAGACAGGTCGGTGGTTTACGGCCAAGCCGTCCGTTCGAACAATCACATGGGAAAATCTCTCCTCGCCCCTTCTGCAAATAACTTCGCTGACATCGGTTGGCAAACTTCTCTATGCCACGACAAGCGGAGATGAACTCTTCGAGGGGCGCGTGAATGGTGCGCAGATTTCGTGGATGCCTATTGGCGCAGCTCAGACCGTAATAGGTATGGCCGGTTACAAGGAGCGTTTGTTTGCCCTGACTTCGAATCAACTCCTGTGGCGTAGAGACGCCTCTGCACGTCATATTCTCTGGACAAAGATTGGTTATAACAACGGGTTGACCTACGATGTCGACCTTCGGCAGATTGCCGTTGCATCGGATCGTCTCTTTGCCATTGGTATGGATGGGCGTCTTTATGTGGCACAGCACAAAACGCAAAATAATCTGACGGCACGTGCTCTGGCGGGGAAAAAGGGAAAGAAGACGGCGGTTATCGTGGGGACGGATCTTACGGGCTTCGACTATGCCTTTGTCAATAAGGTGAAGTCGGATATTTTCCGCCGTACGGGTATTCCCGCCAATGCAGTACTGATCAACGCGTCGCATACCCACTTCGCACCCGTTACGCAAGGATGGTATTCGTGGCAAGAACCGAATCAATACCCCGATGAACGTTACATGGAGGAGGTTATTCGTCCCAATATTGTTAAGGCTGTTTGTGAAGCGGTGGATCGACTTAAACCGGCAACCCTCAGTTTCGGCCGTGGGCAAAGCATCATTGGGGCCAATCGCTGTTTGAGCGGAGAAGAGGCTCTTTACGATCCGACACTCGATGTGGTGAAGGTGGAAAGCACGGACGGTACGCTTTCGGCCGTGCTCTTTATGGCGAGTTGCCACCCCGTGCTACGAAATGCCGGGGTAGAGGGCTTTACCATCAATGGAAACTACCCCGCGGCTGCCAAGGAGTTTGTGGTGAGCGGCTCTAACGCTGCGAATGCCATCTTCCTGCAAGGGTGTGCGGGAGATGTCAATCCGATTTACGACGATTTCCGTACGATGGG
>OGMP01000715.1_pt1 | contig 31853 bp, 25 predicted proteins | sample 1573261 | NCBI WGS metagenome assembly OGMP01 (sample SAMEA2581878, study PRJEB24529) | metagenome | biome: Human gut stool | place: China | collected 2011 | reverse complement strand
CGCCCCGGCAGCCGATGATCTCGACCTCGTCGGCCGTGCGGATATAGCTGGGCGGCTTGGAACCCTGCTTGATGGTCGTAGAGGGGAAGAAAGCGGCGTATTCGCGCGACTCGATGATACGCTGGACACGGCGGTTGAATTTCGACGCCAGCGCTCCCGAATAAGAGGCGATCGCCACACGCTGATCGGGGTCCAGCCCCAGCACATAGGCCGGAAGCAGGGTCGTGGCGCCGACGCTTTTGCCGTGCTGGGGCGGCATGGTGACGATCAGCCGCCGGACGCGGCCCGCAGCGAAAGCTTCGAGCACGCGGTAATAGGCCCGGTGGAAAGGCTGCAACTCCAGAAAGGGATAGACTCCGAGGGCGAACCGCTCGAACGGAGGAAGGTCCGCCGGGCCGGAAACTGCCGAGGTGACGCCGGAAAGCGAGGAAAAGGAGGCAGAAGCAGAGCGAGCAGAACCGGACAGAGCAGAATCGGACAAAGCAGAACCGGAAGGAGCAGAACCGGAAGGAGCAGAACCGGAAGGAGCGAAATCCGACGGCGCAGAATCGGGAAGAACGGAATCAGACGGCGCGAAACCGGACGAAGCGGAACCGGTGCCGCAAGCACGTGAGCCGCAAGCACCGGAAGCCAAAACATCGGAACCGGGGAGAAGTTCGCCGGGGAGCAGATCACCGGAAAAAGATGCACCGGAAAGTGATTCGCCGGAAAGTGATTCGCCGGAAAGCGGATCGCGGAGCAAAAATTCGCCGGCGAGAGAATTCGCAGGATAATCCGGAGCAAGAATGCCGGCCGGAACAAAAACCTCTGCGGAATCGGCTTCCGCAGAGGACAATTTGGATTTCAAGACCATTTGTAGAAATTTTGAACCCATGCGCGGCGCCGCGGCGGGAGGTTCGAAGAGAAAAAGAGCGTTCCGGCGGGCTGCGCCGCGCCAAGGAAGGGTAAATGCCGGAACGAACGAGGCGGGGAGCCGGAGGGCGCACGGCCTGCGGCCGGGGAGCGGCCCGATGCAAAGCGGGGATCGGGCGGTTGCGCACACCGGCGGCAGGACATGCCCACGGCAGGGATCAGACAAAGCGCTTCATCTCGGAAAAATCGAAATCGTTCAGCATTTCGCCCTCCGCCGAGAAGGTGTGAAACTCCCACCATACGGGCACGAGGTCCGAAACAGGCTCCGCATCGCCTTCGGGCTGCGAGACCCGCGTCCGGTAGACGATGACCGACGCCGTAAAACGGCAGTCCGTATCGCCGAAACGGAATGCGAGCGATCCCGAAAAGTAGTTTTCCCCGTCGACAGCATCCGCCAAACGCGCCGCCACCTCTTGATAAAGTTCAGGTGAAACCGAATACATAGTTGATAATTAGCAGGATTTTTGCAAAATAATTTGCATGTACAAATAAATTGTTTAACTTTACAGCACAAATATAGGTTCAAAATTTGAATTTCCAATCGAAAAATACAATTTTTTGATATAAAATTTTCCGATTAAAAGCTATGAACACGCGGGTAAAATTGATACGAAAACAGCTGGGCATGACGCAAGAACAATTGGCTCAGCATCTTGGCATCGGCAAAGCGGCCCTTTCGATGATCGAAACGGGGAAAGCCGGACTCTCGGCCCGGAACCGCAACATATTGGTTCAGGAATTGAACGTAAACCCCGAATGGCTGGAGAGCGGCAAAGGCAACATGTTCAACGCCGAACCCGACCTGACGGCCTACAGACTCCGCACGGACAATTCGCTGCCGCTGCAGAGCGTACCGCTCTACTCGATCGAGGGGACGGCGGGACTGGTGCCGCTGTTCACGGATCAGGCGCAGGCCAAACCCGTGAACTTCATCCACATCCCCAACCTGCCGAAATGCGACGGCGCGATATATATAGTGGGCGACTCGATGTATCCGCTGCTCAAAAGCGGCGACATCGTGCTGTACAAGCAGCTGGGCAACATCGACGACATATTCTGGGGCGACATGTACCTGCTGTCGATCGACATCGACGGCGAAGAGTACGTCACGGTGAAATACATCCAGAAATCCGACCGCGAGGGTTACGTCAAACTCGTCAGCCAGAATCCCCACCACGCCGACAAGGAGGTTGCGCTCAGCCGCATCCGCGCGATCGCGCTGGTCAAGGCGAGCATCCGAATGAATTCGATCCGATAACGGCGGCCCGCCGGCCGGCACCGAAGGCCCGCAAAAAATTCACGCCGTAAAAATCCGAGGGGAGAGGCATTCGTGTGGGTGGGGCCGGGAAAGGACCGGGCAGGAATCAGAGAAGAATCGAGGCAAATCCGGGAGAAGCCGGGACAGGCTCCGAAAAGGCCGGAGCCGAAAGTTCGGAACGGGAACGATGAGGAAATGCGGAAGCACCGCAAAAAAGGCAGCGAAACGGCGGCTGAAAAACAGAACAAACAGAACAAAACAAGCCGAAAAGACCGGAACGGTCCAACCGGAGCAACAACCTGAGGAAAAAATTCGTATCTTGCCGGAAACAAAGACGACCCAATATGGAACTCTCCGATAAAAAATTCGCGGTGCTGATCGATGCGGACAATATCTCACACCGGAAAATCAAAGACATACTCGACGAAATAGCCAATTACGGAACGCCGACGATCAAGCGGATCTACGGCGACTTCACCGATCCGAAATTCGCGGCATGGAAAAGCATACTGCTGGAAAACTCGATCACCCCGATCCAACAGTACGCCTACACCACAGGCAAGAACGCAACGGATTCGGCGCTGATAATCGACGCGATGGACATCCTGCACAAGGAGTCGGTCAACGGCTTCTGCATCGTATCGAGCGACAGCGACTATACGCGTCTGGCAAGCCGCATCCGCGAATCGGGCCGCGAGGTGCTGGGCTTCGGCGAAAAGAAAACGCCCAAACCGTTCATCAAATCTTGCGACAAATTCATCTACGTCGAGATTCTCGGACAGCCTGCCGCTCCGACGCCGGCACTTGCGCCTGCACCGGGTCCCGCTCCGGCTGCGACACAGACACCGGCAGCGAAAGCCGCACAAAAAAAGACATCCGCCAAAAGGCGTCAGACGTCTGACACGCAGGCCCCCGGAACGCAGGAAGCCGCCGCAGGCAAAAAAACCGCTCCGGCTCCGGGACAGACTCCGGGTGTGGTTCCCGCTTCGGAGCAGCCTCAGGTTACAGCTCAGTCCCAGATGCAGGACCCGGCTCAGTCCCAGTCGATCATCCGTCCGATAGACGACGATTTCAAAGACCTGCTCGCCAATACCATAGAAGACGCCGCCGACGACAGCGGCTGGGCATTCCTCGGCATCGTCGGCAGTGTCCTGACCAAGAAAATGCCCGACTTCGACCCCCGCAACTACGGTTACAAAAAACTTTCGCTGCTGGTGAAAGCCCTCTCCGAGGCAATCGAAACCGAAGAACGACTGTCCGCAAACAAAGAGCAGAAGTTCATTTACGTCCGGAACAGAACAAGGTAAACGCTCCGGTCGCCGACCACCCGTCCGGCGGGAGGATACCCCCTCAACCCCAGCCGCACAATTACGCGGCAAAAAGAAGCTGCGGGATTTTCCGCCGGCCGGAACCGTTCCGCCCCTGCCATGACCATAATACGCAAACCGCCGGGCTGCTTTGCCCGGCGGTCCGAGTATCGAAACAAATCAACAGTCCAACGCGACCGCAAGCGCCTTCGCATGATTCATACGGATCACGCCTTCCCGTTCTTCGACACTGGACGGCGGCATTCCAAAAAAATTTAAAAAACTCCCCGCTTTCGGATTCGTGCAGAAACGGGCGTTTTCCGAACGAAATAAAAGCCGGAATACGCCGAATCCGCACATATTATCACCGAAAAACCGAAACGCCTCGCAAAAAAGCCGCAGGAAAGCCCCGAAAAAAGTCGTCTCCGGGGAACAAACTGACAATAAATTTATATATTTGCAATATTGTTTTTCTAAACCCTACTAATCCGAAACAAGACATGGAGAAAACCAATGTACGGGAGTTGCAGGATGTCGTGATTCGCTTCTCAGGAGACTCAGGAGACGGCATGCAGCTCACGGGTACGCTCTTTTCAGACACTTCGGCCCTGCTCGGAAACGGCATTTCGACCTTTCCGGACTACCCCGCCGAAATTCGTGCGCCGCAGGGAACCGTGGCCGGCGTATCGGGATTTCAGGTACACTTCGGCAGTCACCGCGAACTCAACCCCGGCGACTACTGCGACGTGCTCGTAGCCATGAACCCCGCAGCGCTCAAGGCCAACCGCAAATGGCTCAAGCAACGGTGATCATCGACGGCGATTCGATCACCGAAGAGCATCTCAGGAAAGCGGGATTCGCCACGCTCGACCCGATCGCGGAGCTTGAACTGAACGAATACAACGTCGTCATCCCCGACATCACGTCGATGACGCGCGAAGCGCTCAAGGAGACCGGACTGGACAACAAAGCCGTGGTCAAGTGCAAGAACATGTTCGCGCTGGGCATCTGCTTCTACCTCTTCGACCGCCCCGAAGCGTACGCATACAAATATCTGGAGACCAAATTCGCACGGAAAAATCCGGTCGTGGCCCAAGCCAACAAGCTGGCTATCGACGCGGGCTATAACTATGCGGCCAACACCCATCAGTTCGCCAACACCTACACCGTAGCCCCGGCGCCGCTCGAAAAGGGCACCTACCGCACCGTCAACGGCAACGTGGCGACGGCATGGGGCCTGTGCGCCGCCGCCGAGAAAGCCGGGCTGCCGCTCTTCTGCGGTTCGTACCCGATCACCCCGGCCACGGTGATCCTCGAAGAACTGGCCAAACGCAAGGACCTCGGGGTGAAGACCGTGCAGGCCGAGGACGAGATAGCCGGCATCTGCACGGCCATCGGCGCGGCCTTCGCGGGCAATTTCGCCGTGACGACCACCTCGGGCCCCGGACTGTCGCTCAAGAGCGAAGCGCTGGGACTGGCCGTGATGACCGAACTGCCGCTGGTGGTCGTGGACGTACAGCGCGGAGGCCCCTCGACGGGTCTGCCGACCAAAACCGAGCAGAGCGACCTCTCGCAAGCCCTTTACGGCCGCAACGGAGAGTGCCCGGTGATCGTCGTGGCGGCATCGTCGCCCAGCGACTGCTTCCACTACGCCTTCGAAGCCGGACGCCTGGCCATGGAGCACATGACGCCCGTGATCCTGCTCACCGACGGCTTCATCGCCAACGGCTCGGAGCCGTGGCGCATTCCCTCGATGAAGGACTACCCGGCAATCCAGCCGCCGATCGTAGACGACGCGCCCGAAGGCGGATTCATGCCCTACGTGCGCGACGAAAAGCTGGCCCGCGGCTGGGCGTTCCCCGGCAAGGTGGGACTGGAGCACCGCGTGGGCGGTCTGGAAAAAGACTGCGTGAAAGGCTGCATCTCGCACGACCCGTCCAACCACCAGAAGATGGTCTCGACGCGCGCAGCAAAGGTGGCCAAGGCCGCGGACGACATTCCCGCACAAACCGTATGGGGCGACCCGGAAGGCGACCTGCTCGTCGTGGGATGGGGCGGAACGCGCGGACACCTGCAGAACGCCGTCGATCAGATGCGCGCCGAAGGCAAACGCGTGTCGCTCGCACATTTCAACTACATCAACCCGCTGCCGCACGGCGTGCGCGACATCTTCGCGAAATTCCGCCGGATCGTCGTCTGCGAGCTGAACGAAGGTCAGTTCGCCAACTACCTGCGCCAAAACCTGCAGGAGTTCCGCTACGAACAGTACAACAAGTGCGAGGGCCTGCCCTTCACGGTCGTAGAACTGAAAGAAAAATTCGAATCCTTATTGAAGTAACGCCATGGCAGAATACAAATACACCCCAGCGGATTTCAAAAGCGATCAGGAGGTACGCTGGTGCCCCGGATGCGGTGACCACGCCATCCTCAACGCCGTGCAGCGCGCGCTGCCCGAAATAGCCGACGCCACAGACACGCCGCACAACATGTTCACGTTCGTGTCGGGCATCGGATGCTCATCGCGCTTCATCTACTACATGAAAACCTACGGGTTCCACTCCGTACACGGCCGCGCAAACGCCGTGGCGACGGGCGTCAAGGTCGCCAACCCGCGGCTCAACGTCTGGGTCACCACCGGCGACGGCGACTCGCTGGCCATCGGCGGCAACCACTTCATCCACGCCATCCGCCGCAACGTGGACCTCAACGTCATTCTGTTCAACAACGAGATTTACGGCCTGACCAAAGGCCAGTACTCCCCCACTTCGAAGCTGGGCAAGATCACCAAGACCTCGCCTTACGGCACGGTCGAGAAGCCGTTCAACCCCGGCGAACTGGTGATCGGCGCCAAGGGCACGTTCTTCGCCCGGTCGGTGGACATGGAGGTGGGACTTTCGAAGGAGTGCATGGTGGCCGCCGCGATGCACAAAGGGATGTCGGTAGTCGAGGTCCTGCAGAACTGCGTGATATTCAACGACAAGACCCACGGCGAGTTCGCCGCCGACAAGGCCACGCGTGCGGAGCGCACCGTAACGCTGCGCCACGGCGAGAAGATGCTGTTCGGAGCCGACAAGCAGAAGGGCATCGTCTTCGAGAACATGAAGCTGAAGGTCGTAACCGTCGGAGAGGACGGCTACACGCTGGACGACGTGCTGACGCACGACGCCCACCAGCGCGACACGACGCTCCACTCGATGCTGGCGGCGATGAAGTACCCCGACTATCCCGTCGCCTTGGGTGTAATCCGGGCCGTCGAGGACGCCACGGTCTACGACCGCGAGGTCGCCCGGCAGGTCGAGGAGGTCAAAGCCCAGAGCAAAATCCACTCGGTGGACGAGTTGCTGCATTCGGGCGCGACTTGGGAGATCGAGTAACGGAAGACAGCGAGGACGGAAGACCGGACCACGGAAAATCGCGGGACGAGAAACTGCGAGGACGGCAGGCCGGATCACGTGCGGGACGCAGCAGAAAGTGCGTCCGCAGGCCCTCCCCCGAAGGACAGCGCGACACCCGGCAGGATGCAGATTCAGCGAGGATGCAAAAGCAGGAGAATGCAGCTGCGAAAGGCGCAGCTACAGAAGGACGCGAAATCCGGCAGGATGCTGATGCTGAGGGGAGCCTGTTTCGGAAGGGCGTCAATCCCGGAAAGATGCTGTCCCTGAAAACTCGTTACAGTTCAATAAGAAACAGCCGGAAATTCCGGCTGTTTCTTATTTCAGGGCATATCTCCCGTTTCCGGCAACCAAAATGCCGCATACGCTGGTTCCGACAGCAGGCATATGGGTGAAAGGGCTTCGAAAAACGTTCGCAAGAACAGGTCCCGCGTCCGAACGGCATCCATCGCAACAAGGCGGAGGTTTTATGCAAAGCGGGCGCAGCCTGCTGCTGCCCCCCCTCCGCAAAGTCATAAAAGGCAAGAAGCATGTCTTCATACCGTGTGTCCTTGCGGCCGTGGACCGATTCAGTGTTCGAGAAGCGTGGTGTCGATGATCCGGCGCATGTGGGCGATCTCCATGGCTCCGTTGGCGTGCTTCGGTTCACCGGACATGGGAATAAACAGGAACGTCGGAATGCTCCGCACGCGGAATATCGCCGCAAGCCGTTTTTCCTTGTCCACATTCACCTTATATATGCGGACCTTCCCGGCATATTCTTCGGCCAGCGACTCCATAACAGGCCCCATCATCCTGCAGGGACCGCACCACGGAGCGTAAAAATCGATTACGGCGGGCAGATCGCCCTCGTATTTCCATTCCGGATTGGCGCGGAAGTCATAAATCCGCTTCTGGAATTCCGTTGTCGTCAGTTCGATTGCTTTCATAGTATACTGTTTTTCAGTCGCCGCAGGCTGCCGGCCGAAGCTGCAATACCGAACATCAGTGCAACAGCCGTTCCGATCCTTGCTTTCCGAATCGTTTTCATGGCCCGGCTCTATTCAATAACGCAAAAATCGGAGATTTCATATGCCCCGGCGACGCCGGGAACCGTCAACGATGAGCCGGCGGTATTTCCGGCGACATACCCGGCGAGGGCCGTCAATGCAGTTCCCTATGCGGCTCTGCATGCAGTCCGACTACAGATCGGATGCGGTTCGGACGCAGTTCGGATGCAGTCTCGCTACGGTTAATGCAGCTCTGTATACAAGCCGGCTACAGCTCGGATGCCGTTCAGAAGCTATCCCGCCACAGTTGATGCGGCTCGGTATGCGGTCCGAATACCGCCATAAACGCATCTGAATGCGCACCTGATGCAGCCCAGAACGGCTCTGCCCGCAGTCCAGATACGATCCGGATGCGGATCTGCGGCGGATTTTACGGTAAAAATTCATTTTCGGCGATTTTTTCCGAGCGTAAATTGCAGAAATAAAAAAATCCGATTATCTTTGCACCTGCATTGGGGGATTAGCTCAGTTGGCTAGAGCGCTTGCATGGCATGCAAGAGGTCACGAGTTCGACTCTCGTATTCTCCACTATTGTAAACAAGGGGTTGCAAAATATTGCGACCCCTTGTTTTTTAGCTTCCTGCAAACAATTCGCACACGCATTGACAATCACACGACTTTAAACCGAAAGTACAATCCTCACGGATCGTGGCGGAGCAGGTCGGTATCGAGCGGGTGGCGGGCACCGTCGTCGCCGAGCAGGACAAGACGAATCTCGCCGCCGTTGTAATCGAAATAGCGCAGTTCGAGCGGATGCAGGCCCGCAGACAACGCAGCCTGTCCGCTCTTTTCGAGCAGAGGATGTTCTCCGTCGTTATCAACCACCACCCTGCCGCCGATACGCAGGATGGCGCCGTCGTCGGAAGCGAGCGCAAAGGTGTAGATCCCGGTTGCCGGAATGTCGATATACCCCCGGAAAATCATCCCGACGGCCCGGCGGCCGGCAGCCGCACGAGGGAAACAGACCGAATCGACGACACAACGGCCGCCGGCAGCATAAAGAGTCTCCGGAACGCCGATCGCGTCGCAACCGGGAAAACGGCGGAAGTACCAATCGACGCACAAACCGGGTTCAGTGTCCCGCGGCTCCAAAGGCCGCGCATAATCCTGCTTCTCATAGCGGACGGTTATCCAGTCGCCCGTACGGCCGTCGGCATGGTAGGGCCGGATGTGCAGCGTACAATCGTCGCGGATAAGCAGCGGGGCGTCGTAACGCGGCGAGTTTACGGTCGGCACCGAGCCGTCGAGTGTATAGCGCAAAACGGCACCGGGCAGCGGACAGACGACGGCAGTCCGGACCGAATCGGTGAAGACGCTGACAGCATGATAATTCGTCAGCGACGGAATCCGATAGTTGACACCCTCGTCATCCAGCCGTCGGCAATAGTCCAGCAGCCGCGACATGAAAGCGTCCTCGTCGAACTTGCCCGGTTCGGTCCACCCTTTCTCGGCCAGAACGAGCAGGCGCGGGTAAAACATATATTCCGCACGGGACCACGTGGGGATTTTTTCGGTCCAGAGGTTGCCCTGCACGCCTTTGATCTGTCTTTTCTGCGCATCGGACAGCGAGTCCGGCAGCATATCGAAGCGACAGATGCGCGCGAGCGAGTTCGCGTCCTCTTCCAGCGAGAAATAGAACCACGACTGCGGACAGAGGACGACCTCACAGCCCTGCCGGCTGGCCACACTCACGGACTGCGGTTCCCACGGCCGCCACCACATGACCGTGGCGCCGGGAACGGCTCCGCCTTCCAGTATCTCGTCCCAGCCGATCATGCGGCGTCCGCGGGCTTCGCAAAAGCGCTGCATACGATGCATGAACCACGCCTGCAGAGCCGCTTCGTCGGGCAGCCCTTCGGCACGCATACGGGTCTGACAGTCGGGACAACGTTTCCAGTTGCTCTTATCGACCTCGTCGCCGCCCATGTGAACATATTCATAGGGGAAAAGTTCGAAAAGCTCTTCCCAGACACTTTCGCAGAACGCCAGCGTCCGGTCCTTGCCCACGCACAGCGGCGAGGAGAAGGATTGCCCCCACGAACCGCGTCCGAAACAGGCCAGCCACGGATAGCTGTCGATGGCCTGCAAGCAATGGCCGGGCATGTCGATTTCGGGAATCACTGTGATGCCGCGGTCAGCGGCATAGGTGACCACTTCGCGGATTTCGTCCTGCGTATAGTAGCCGCCATCGGCCGCCGGATCGTCGCGGCGACAGTAGCGTTTGCCGCCGAAGTTCCACCCCTCCCAGTCGGGATAGGGACGCCATGCGGCGATGTCGGTAAGGGCGGGGTATTTCTTGATCTCGATGCGCCAGCCGGCACCGTCGGTCAGGTGCCAGTGGAAGCGGTTGAATTTGTAGCGGGCCAAGAGATCCAGCTGCCGCTTGACGAACTCCTTGTCGCGGAAGTGGCGCGAGACGTCGAGCATGAAGCCCCGGTAGCCGAAGCGCGGAGCGTCCTCGATCACAACGGCCGGAATCCGGCGGCCGCAGTGTTCGGCCAGCTGGCCCAGCGACTGAAGTCCGTAGAAGAGTCCGGCGGCATCGGGCGCCGTGACGGTGATTTTTCCGCGGGCGACGTCGAGGCGGTAGCTTTCGGGCGCGCCGCCCTCGGCAAGCAGCAGTTCGAGAACGGGGATGTCGTCCCCGGCGGCTTCGGCGAAAGAGACGGGGAAAAAGCCGTCGCCGGAGCGCCGCATCCACGCCGCGAGGTCGGCCTTGTCCTCTCCTTCGAGGTTGGTCGCAAAGAGCAGCGTCGAGGGCATCCGGAAGGCGCCGTCGCCCCACGCCACCTGCTGCGGAGCGGGGATAATGCCCGTCGAAAGGTCGCCGCGGGAGTTCCCGCATGCCGCGAAAAGCATGCATGCGGCGGTGAAAAGCAAAAGTCGTGGTTTCATCGGTAAGTTTTATGGTGATAAGTTCGGTTCTTCGTACAAAGATAGCACAATCCGGCGCCGCGTCAAATAAATTTGCCTCCGCCGGAAGAGAGTATCGCCAAGCCGGGATTCATCTCCGCCGGAAGCGACAGGTCCGCCGGGAATAAAAAGCGGAACAAAAAGAAGCCGTGCCCCGGCGGCAGTCTCCTGCACCGGCCGCACGGCTTCCGTTCAGCGGATCGGAACGATATCCGAAAGGCGGATTACATCCACTTGGTGTCCATCATCGTCGGGTTGGAGCTTCCGCCCACGGCGTCGTAGCCGTGACCCGTAAGGTCCTTGACGATGTTGCCGCCGCCGTCCTTGGCCTCCCACTCGTTCATGCGCCAGTAGGCGACCAGACCGTTGGACTGCGGATCGACGTAATTCATGTTGTTGGCGATCTCGGACTGGCTCAGGGCACGGCTCCAGACACGCACCTCGGCCATATAGCCCATCAGCGGACGCGACGACTGCCACTGCGACAGGGCGCCGATACCGAAGCCGTAGCCGTCGTTCGACGTCAGGTCCATGGTCTCGCCCTGCGTCGCCGTACCGGCAGCGAACTGACCGTCGATATAGATGTTCCACTCCTTGGAATTCGCATTCCAAACGGCGGCTACATGGTACCACTTCTTCGTATCGAACGGTTTGGCCGTAGCGGCGGGCTGGTAGTTGTCACGGCAGATCTGAAGCACGTTGCGGTCGATCTTCACGTCGCCGAAACGTACGGCGCAATGGCCCTCGATACCCATGACCGAAGAGTTGTCGGCGCCGTTGGAGAAGGTGTCGACAAAGACACGGCACTCAAGCGTCATCTCCTTGAGGGCCGAAAGCTCGGTCGCTTCGAGGAACTTGGGCACCTTGTACTTGTTGCCGCTGCCGATGTAGATCGCCTTGCTGAATACGGGGGTCTTCAGCACGATGAAAAGGGTCCGGGAAGGTTCCAACACGGCAAGACCGCTGTTTTCGATCCGCTCGATGCTCACGGGCATGCAGTAGGTCGTACCCTCTTGAAAGTCGTCGAGCGACGTGACGGTGAACTCGACCTCCGACGAACGGCTGTAACCGGCCGAAATCACCACCTCTTCACCGCTCAGGCTGTAACTTTCGGCAGGCGGCACGACGTAATTCTTCCCGTATTTGGCGTTATACTCCTCCAGCAGGTCGGGGCGCAACGAAATCTTGATTTTGGTATCCTTATTCACGGGCACCGAAGAGGAGACCGAAATCTCCGTTCCGGCCGGGGGCGTATCGATGGTGACCGACTTGGAAACCGTCTTCTGCGCATCGGTCATGTAGGCCACCGGATGGATTTCCGCCGTCTCCTGACAGCCGCAGAGAGCAGCCGCAGCGAGGACGAAGGGGGCGATTAAATATTTCAGTTTCATAACATACATTTTTTCTGGTTAATAAATCGCTAGTTGGCCGGGCCGTAGATTTCGGCTTCGTTCATGCTCGTATAGCCCGTTACACGACCCACGTAAACCCGGATATAGCGGGCTTTGACCGTTCTCTTGAATTTGAACCACTTCCAGTTCTCGGACAGCACCGGAGTGAAGGGAACGCCGGCCGAAAGGCTGTACCAGACATTGCCGTCTTCGCTGTAGGTGAGGTCGGTGCACTGCGGTTCGGAATCCTGATAGTAGATATGCCAGCGCAGGCCGGTCACGTCGTTGACTTCGCCCATGTCGATGGTGAAGTTGCCGCCGTTGCCCCACGAATAGGACGCGCTGCTTGCATACCAGCAGTTGGCGTCGAGCTTGCCGTCGAACATGGCCGCCTTCTGCGCGGCGGAGTCGCAGTTCCAAACACCGGTGGCGCCGCTCGTCGCAGTACCCTGACAGCAGGTGATCGTCCATGCCGAGGTCGGAGCGATCTTCGAGCCGTCGAGCGTCGTCGCGCCGATTTCGACATCCATCGAGACCTTCGTAACGAAGACATAGTGTACGGAACCCTCCTTGACGGCATATCCGGCGTCTTCGATCGGGGCGATCTCGATCGGAATCAGGTAATAGCCCTTTTCGATCGAAGCCGGATCGACGTCGACCGCGATATTGGGCGAGAAGACCTGATTCTCGGTGCACTGAACCGGAGCGATCTTGACCAGCGACGGATCGAGCGGCTTGTAATTCGTGCCGTTCGCGTCGTTGTAAGCCTGCACGAGCGTATTGTTCACGTTCAGGGAAATCTGCATGTCATTCACCACGGGACGCGTGAAAGAGAGCGACACCTCGCCGCTGCGGGACGTATTGACGGAACCGTCTTCCTCGACGAGGAACGTGATGCCGGAAGAGTCGGCAGTCGAGAAGGCCACGTCGATAGGAGTCGTCCAGCCGCCGGCGGGATTGGCAGCCTGAATGGCCATGCGCATGTACTTGTAGGGCATCGACGAAGTGCCGTATTCGTACTCCATGTGATAGGCTCCGAAGCCGGCGCAGGCGCCCTGCGTGGGGTTGAACGTCGCCATGCCGATCAGCGACGGCATCTTGTTGCCTTCGCGGTCGGTGAAGGTCACGCCGCCGGTCTGCCAATAGGCCTCGAAATTCTCGGTAAAGATATATTGTTCGGGACGCCAGTCGCCGATGGCGGCCTTGTTGAAACGGCCCTGAAGCGTCTCGTCGTACTGCGAGCCGGAAGCCTTGCTAGCTCCGTAGGCCTGCACGATACCGTAGTCGAAACACTGCGACACCGAAGGATGCACGCCGAAAGGCACGCCGTCGATCACCAGCAGGCGGCCGGTGCCCGAAGCCGGGCCGACCCATTTGCTCAGCTCCTTAACGAAGATGGTCATGTTGTCGTTGTATGTACGCAGGTCGGGATTGGGCTGATAGTAGACCGAAACACCGTCGACCAGCGGACCTCTGCCGCCCCATTCAGGCTCGTAGTCGAGGTCGATGCCGTCATACTGATACTTGTCCATCGAGTCCTTGGCGTACGCCTTGGCATAGGAGGCCAAGCCTTCGGGAGTGACCTCTCCGTCCACGAGGAACTGTTCGGGGACCTCGTGCGCGAAGATCGTATAGATCACCTTCGTACCCATGATCTTCTGGACGAACTCCTTATCGGCCTTCTGCTGGGGCGTGAGCGTGTGCCACTGGCTCCAGATCGAGATGATGTCCATCGAGTCGGGGGCGCTGATCAGACGCGACTGGTAGGACGCGCCGACGGCCGTCCACGAACCGTACCAGCCGAAAGCCAGTTTGTGTTTGGTCTGCTTGTAGGCGCGGAGGTTCTGGTAATAGGCATTGTCGCGCAGGATGGGCGACTGCTGGTCCGGATGCTGGATGTTGATCCGCTCAGGCGTCGTCTCCTTCGTACAGGAGGCCACCGCGGCCGCCAGCACGAGACAAGCTACTGCATGTTTCAATATATTTTTCATAGTTTACTCAGGTATAGTTTCAGGTTACTAATTCTTTTTGTCCCACCACAGCTTCGTGCCGCCGTTGTCAGGACCGCCGAGCAGTTTGACGGCCTCCTGCACGGCCGCACCGTTGTTGGAGTATTCCGACTGCGGGAAGACCATGCGGCGGATCTGCTTGTTGGTATCGACGCCGCTGCTCGGATAGTTGTAACGCACCGGGAAAAGCCGGGGATAACCCGTGCGGCGGAATTCGGACCATGCCTCGGTGCCGTTGGGGAACATGGCGATCCATTTCTGGGTGATGATGCGCTCAAGCTGCTCCTCTTCGGAAGCGCCGGAGTTCCATTTGATCGCAATTTTGCCCAAGGCCGAAATATTATACTTGGTATTGGCTGCCGAAACGTCGGTGAAATCGGTCGGTTTGCTCGTTTCGTCGGCGGCATACCTTGCGGCGGCATCGGCGCTCAGACCGTTTTCGAGGAATGACAGCTCGATACCCTTGTTATAGAACTCCTCGGCGGTACCGCCCATCTCGGCCGTCCAGCCGCGCATGGCACCCTCGGCGCGCAGGAACGCAACCTCCGAGGCCATCATCCAGCGCAGGGGCGAATCGGTGGATTTCTCCTGTACGTTGGGCGAGGACATGGCCTTGTAATCTTCCTGCTGGGGATTGGGCATTCCGTTGGCGACACCGCGGTATTCGCCCTTGTTGTCACCGTCGGTAACGGGCTGGAAATAAACCGGAAGACGCGGGTCGTTGTAACCGTTGAGATAGGAGTCCATCGAAGCGCCCATGCGGGTGTCGCTGTAGCCGTTCCAGATCTTTTCGAGCGGGTTGATGACCGTAATGGATCCCCAGCTCTGGAAAAGCGCGCTGTCGTCGGCCGTCTCCATCACGCCGTCGCGGACGGCTTCCATGGCGTACTGCTTCGCAAGGTCGGGCTTCACGTAACAGATACGCATGGCCAGACGCAGCTTCACCGAGTTGGCGAGCTTGAGCCATTTCGAATAATCGCCGTGGTAGAGAGCGTCGACCTCTTCGAGCGGCTTGGCGTCGGGATTGTTCTCCACGACGTCCTTCAGCACCGCAATCGCGCTGTCGAGCGTCTCGAAGAAGTGCATATAGCACTCTTCCTGCGAATTGTAGGGGTTCTCCGTCTCGCCGAAATGCAGCACGGGCAGCGGACCGTAGATATCGCTCACGCGATGAAGCGACATGACTTTCAGGATATTCGCCACAGCGAAGATGTCATCGCTGAGCAAACCGTTGGCATGGGCGTACTTCAGCTGCAGCCAAGCGGGCATGACATTGGTGAACGACTCGCTGAAAGGTACGTTGCACCAATTGGTGCCGTTCAGTGCATAAATCTGGGTATTGACACCGCCGTTCCAGTTGTTCGTGCCGGACATATAGCCGGCGTAGACGTCGCCGATCAGGTTATAGGCAGCCTGATAGCGGTTGTTAGGCTCGGTATCCGAACCGCTGCACGAGTAGACGGCGTCCATCTGCATCGTGGTAATGAACATCTTGAGATCCACCTCCTGCGCGGAGTTGGGGTCGGTATTGAAGCGCTCGAAGTCCCCGGTGCAGGCGGTGAACGCCAGACAGGCGGCCGCCAGCGAAAGGAATCCTTGTTTGATATTGTTTCGTTTCATAGTCGGTTGAGCTTTAGAATTGGAGTTTTACACTGAATCCGAGGGTGCGGACGCTCGGCTGCATGAAGAAGTCGACTCCCTGATAGTAGGTACTCGTCGAAGCGGTCACTTCGGGGTCGAACGGAGCCTTGTTGTAGAACATGAACAGGTTGCGGCCGACGAACGATACGCTCATATTGACCTTGTTGCGGAACCATTTGGAGGGCAGGTCGTAACCCAGTGTAAGCTCACGCAGGCGGACGTTGGTCATGCTGTAGACATAGTGCGAAAGCATCGACATGCCGTCGCCGCTGTTGGCATAGAAGGTCTTGGCGTCGGGAATCTGCTGGTCGTCGGAGATCCATACGCCGCCGTTCTCGCGGGCGTCGGCCGAATCCTGCGAAACGCCGAAGCGGTCCATGAGGGCCTGCGTGGCCGATACGCCGCGGCCGCCGATACGTGCGTCGATCAGCACGCCGAGCGAAACGCCCTTGTAGGAGAACTGGTTGTTCCAGCCCCAGCGGAAGCGGGCTTCGGTGTTGCCGGCGAAGATGTAGGCTTCGGGATCGGGATCGAGCAGCACGGTGTTGGAGTTGGGATCGACGTAGATATGGCCCTTGTCGTCGGTCAGCAGGCCTTTGACATAGAAGTCGCCGATCGAACCGCCCTCGACGAGCTTGACGCGGTAGCCGTTGTAATCCTTATTGACCTCCTTGATGTCGACCAGCGAGCCCGTATCCGGATCGCGGGTGCCTTCGGGAACCAGCTCCTTGATCTTGTTGCGGTTCATCGAGAAGTTGAGGGTCGTGGCCCACGAGAAATCGCGCCATGTGTTCTTGTATCCGGCCGAAGCCTCGATACCCCAGTTATTGACCTTGCCGGCGTTGATGTATTTCTGTTTGTAGCCGGAGCTGGGAGGAGCGTCGTAAAGGAAGAGCTGGTTGTAGGTGTTGGTGTTGTAGTAGGTCGCCGTAGCCGAGATCTTGTTGCCCAAGAACTTGACGTCGAGACCGGCCTCGAACGACTTGGTGCGCTCGGCTTCGAGGTGCTTGGCCGGGGCGATGGTCGCCGTGCTGACGACGCCGTTGGTCAGCGTGTAGTTGGGACCGGTGATGTAACGTTCGGGAGCGTTGCCCACCTCGGCATAGGATCCGCGCACCTTGAGGAACGAGATGCCCGCCTTCGAGAGGTCGGTCATCGACGATATCACGGCCGAAAGGCCCACCGAGGGATAGAAGATGTTCTGTTTGGGCGTGAAGGCCAGCATCGAGGCCCAGTCGTTGCGGACCGAAACGTCGACGTAGAGCATACCCCGCCAGCCCAGCTGCATGGTCGCATACACGGCCTGAATCTGGTCGTGGTAGTTCTCCTGCGTCGGGAAACTCTGCGAGTTGTCGGAGATGATGTTGTTGTAGGTGAACTTGTTGGGAATGCCCGCCAGATAACCTTCGTAACCCGTCAGCTGGTTCTTGTTGTCCATGATGCTGGCGCCGAGGTTGAACTGCAGGGAGAAGGCGTTGTCGCAGAAGCTCTTGTCGATGCTCAGCAGCACGTCGCCGTAGAGGTTGTTGTGCGTCATCGTGCGGTTCAGGTAGCTGCCGTACTTCGAAGCGAAGAGCGTGTTGGTCGAAGCGCTGAGCTTGCGGGTGTAGTTGATCGTCGCATTATCGGTACGGATACGGCCCGTCAGGCTCATCCAGTCGGTGATGTCGAGCTTCATCGTAGCGTTGAAGCTGTAGCGGTGCTGACGGTTTTCGTTCAGCTCGCGGTTGGTGATCCACCACGGGTTCTCGACACCCTTGAGGAATTCGAGGTCCCAGAACTGCTCCATATAGCGCGAGTCGGAACCCGGACGCTCGTAAATCTCGTATTTGCGGATGTCGTTGCCGCGCGGGAAGAGGTAGATGCCGACCAGCGGGTTGCGGTACTGGCCCTGAACGGTCTGGTTGCGGGTGTACTGCTTCATGTAGGTCGCGCCCACGTCGAGCGTCAGGCGGTCCTTGATCAGTATCGTCGTGTTGCGGATCGAGAAGTTGTAGCGGTTATAGACATTGTTGGGTACGATACCGCGCGAATTGACGGCGGAAGCCGACGCATAGGTCTGGTTGCGCTCGGTGCCGGCGGAAAGGCCCACCGAGTTGGTCTCGTTGAATCCGGTTTGGAAGAAATCCGCGGGATCGTACGAAGTCGGCGTGGCGAGTTTGCTGCCCCAGCTCATCATCGGCTCGATTTCGCTCGTGCCGTAGGTGTTCTGGAATTTGGGCATCACGAAGGGATGGGAGAAGGTCGTCGAGTTCGAATAGTTGACCCGCACGCGGCCCTCCTTGCCCTTCTTGGTGGTGATGAGGATCACACCGTTGGCACCCTGAGCACCGTAGAGGGCCGAAGCCGTGGCGCCCGAAAGGATCGACATGGATTCGATGTCGTCGGGGTTGAAGTTGGCGATACCCTCGAAGTCGCCGCCGTCGGGCGTTTCATACGTGCCCTCGGTCTGGCTCGAACGCAGGCTCGGAAGCGGAATACCGTCGATCACGTAGAGGGCGTTGTTCTCGCCGTTGATCGACTTGACGCCTCGCATCACCACGCGGGTGGAACCGCCGGCGCCCGATGCGCTGGCATTGATCTGAAGGCCGGCCACCTTACCCGAAAGGGAGTTCATGAAGTTGGCGTCCTTGACCGAAGTGACGATGTCGCCGGCCACCTCCTGCACGTTGTAGGTCAGCGATTTCTCGGCGCGCTTGATACCGAGGGCGGTCACCACGACGGCGTCGAGCACCTCGTTGTCTTCGAGCATTACGACCTGAAGGGGTGCGGAGCCGGTTACGGGAAGGGTTTGCTTGGCATAGCCGATCAGCGAAATTTCGAGCGTGTCGCCGACCTTGGCCTGCGGCAGCGAGAAGTTGCCGTCCAAATCGACGGCGACGCCGGTCGTCGTGCCCTGAATCAGCACCGTGGCGCCGATCAGCGGCATGCCCTGAGCGTCCTTAACGGTTCCGCTTACTCCGCCCTGAGCGCTGTGGGGGGGGGGAATTTTTAGTTTTCTTCGAAAGGACGACGTGCTTGTCGCGAAGCGTGTAGGCGATGTCGGAACCTGCGAAAAGTTTGTCGAGCAGAGCTGTCAGCGGCTCGTCCTGCGCGGAAACGGTCACTTTGCGGTCGGTGTCGATGTCCGACGTGTTGTAGACGAACGAGCAGCCGGTCTGCTGCTGAATGGTTTGGAAAACGGTGACGATAGCGGCGTCCCGGACGTCGAGGCTGACGCGCGAAACGGCCTGCTGCGTCTGTGCTGCGGCATGAGCGCCGAAGCATCCCAATACGAAAATCGGGATGAGAAGCAGACAACGGAAACATGCGGAGACGGCATGCACTCCCCTGCCCGCTGCAAGGTAAGTTTTTTTCATGGATCTGGATTAGAAGAATTTACTCCGGAAGAAAATATTCCGGAACAGGAGGTAGAAGAACCGAGAGAATAATTTTTCAATGTGATAATATGCCAATGTGCCAATTAGTTGTGTTATAATGACAGAATTCAAAATTAAAAAAACAGGCTAATTGACGGCATTATTCTTCCATAGGCTGTCAGACGGTTTTTAGGTTCGTATTAGGTTATCGTTTAGGATTCGGGTAGATTTCGATGTCGTTGCCGACGACCTTGTAGGTGAACTTATAGGTAAGTTGCAGCACCGACATGATGTGGTAGATGCCGTCCTCGACGCGGAAGTCGCCGGAGAAGCGTTCGCTGCGCAGGGCATCGTCCATGAAGCGGACGTCGACGTTGTAGTAGCGTTTGAGTTCGGCGACGATCTCGGCGAAGGTGTCGTGCTCGAAGCAGAAGCGGCCGTCGATCCAGTTGATCGACCGGTCGGCCGAAGGTTCGTCGGTCAGGCGCATGGCGCCGGTCCGGGTGTCGAAGACCAGCTGCTGCGAGGGACGCAGGCGTACGGCGGCCTTCTCGTCGCCCGAAGCGTAGGCCTTGACGGCGCCTTCGAGCAGGACGGTGGTGATACGGTGGTCGTTGTCGTCGTTGCGGATGTTGAAGCGGGTGCCGAGCACCTTGATGTCGAGTCCGTTGGTCGAGACGACGAAGGGCGCCTGAGCGTCGTGCTGCACCTCGAAATAGGCTTCGCCGTCCATCTTCACGCGGCGTTCGCGCGAAAAGAACGGAGCGACGTACTCGACGCTGCTGGCGGAGTTGAGCCAGACCTTGGTGCCGTCAGGCAGCACCACCTGCGAACGTTCGCCCAGATGGGTGATGACGGTCAGGGGCTGCGCAAGGCGTTTGGAAAGCGACACGGTGGTAACGCCCCCGGCCAGCAGAATCACCGCCACGGCGGCGGCAGCGGCGGCGCGGAGCGTGATGCGGCGCAGGGAGATGCGGCGCAGGGAGATGCGGCGTCCGGCGTGCATGCGGCGCTTGAACTGCCGGAGCGAACGCTCGACGTCGATGCCGGCCGTATCGTTGATGCGGTCGTTGACATACAATATGTAATAAATCTCCCCCAGCAGTCTGCGGTTGGCGGCCGACGCGTCGTACCACGCTTCGACGGCCGCGGCCTCCGCAGCATTCAGTTCGCCTCTCAGGTAGGCTGCCAATACTTCTTCGCTGATCTGTAAATTCGTCATCTGTTCGCTAATCTATATAGTAATACAATCCGTCGGCAGAGGATGCTAAACGGAATTCAAAAAAAATAGGGAATTTTCGGTATTTTTTCAGTGCAGGTCCGGCCACAACAGCAAAACGACGAGCGGCCAGTACTCTTTCAGCTCTTCGCGCAGCAGGCGCACGGTCTGCCCGATCCGGTAATTGACCGTCTGCGGCGACACGCCGAGCGCGGCGGCGATTTCCTTGTGGGTCCTGCCTTCGAGCCGGTGCATGCGGAAAGTCTGCTGGAATTCGGGCGGCATCTTGCGCAGCGCGGCCGTGAGACGTTCCACCAGTTCGCCTTCGAGGTAAAAATCGGGATCGTCGAACTCCTCTTCGTAGTATTCGGCGAGCTGGCGGATCACGCGGTTTTTGATCGTATCGCGCGACATATGGTTGATCGCCTTGTTCTTGACGATGGTGAACAACAGCGACTTGAGGGGCATTTCGGGCAGCAGCGACGTGCGGTTTTCCCAGACCCACATCAGCGTATCCTGCACCAGCTCCTCGGCGCGGGCCGGGGTGACGAAACGGGTGGCGTAGGTACAGAGGGGTTTATAATAACGGCGGAAGAGCGCGTCGAAACATTTTTCGTCTCCGGCGCGGAGCAAACCCACAACCGTACGGTTGTCTTGCATGTTGATTGTTTGCGCGTTATCTGTCATAGGCCGGGTTATTCGCACGATTCGGCTGCCGCCGGAGACGGAATCAGCCTTTAGCAAAAGTACTATTTAATCCGATATTTCCAAAAAACTTCGCATGCACCGCATCGTTACGGCCCGTACGGAGGAGGGAAACGCATTTTCCGAATATCGCGCCCCCCCCGAAGCGGGAATACCGCCGAATTTTATTACCTTTGCGGTGCAGGTCCGCTCTGTCGCTGCCGGCCGTGGCCGGGAGAGGAAAGTCCGGGCAACGCAGAGCGCCGCGCAAGCTAATGACTTGATATCCGTGAGGGTATAGGAGCGTAACAGAAAAGAACCGCCCACAAGGGATTTCCCGGCGGGTAAGGGTGAAAAGGCGGGGTAAGAGCCCACCGCGGGGGCAGCGATGTCGCCCGGCAGTACGTCTCGCGGGTTGCAAGACCGTGTATACCGGCAATTAAGGGTTGCTCGCCCGATGCCGGGGGGTAGGTTGCTTGAGACGGCAGGAGACTGCCGCCCTAGATAAATGACAGAGGTCCGGGGTTCGCCCCGGAAACAGAACCCGGCTTACAGGACCTGCACGTACGGAACGTTCTCTTTTCGAGAACGTTCCTTCTTTTTCAGGCGCAGCCTTATCCGCATCCGCGGGTTTTGCCGCCCTGCCGCCTCGCGTTTCGATTCCCCGAACGCGGGGCGTACCGATTGCTCTGCGGCGGCTGTTCAGGCCGCCGGTTTTCCCCGCCCTTCGGTCCGCCGCCGCTGTGGTGGCATTTTTTTTGACGCACTGCCGCGCAATGGCGAATCTGCGCGAACACATACGGCAAAGCAGCGGCTACAAATGGTGGATTCTGGGCATGATCATGCTCGGAACGTTCATGGCCGTGCTGGACGTGACGGTGGTGAACGTCGGACTGCCGGCGATCATGTCGGCCTTCGGCATCGGCATCTCGTCGGCCGAATGGGTCATCACGGCCTACATGATTACGATGACGATCATGCTTCCGTCGGCCGGGTGGTTTGCGGACCGGTTCGGCAACAAACGCGTCTACATGCTCGGACTGGTGCTGTTCACGCTCGGCTCGTGGCTCTGCGGCAAGGCTTCGAGCGACCCGTTCCTGATCGGGGCGCGGGCCTTGCAGGGCGTAGGCAGCGGCATCATACAAGCGCTGGGACTGGCGATCGTGACGCGCGAGTTCAAGCCCGCAGAGCGCGGTCTGGCGCTGGGTCTGTGGTCGATGGCCGCGGCGGCTTCGATCTCGTTCGGGCCGCTGCTGGGCGGCTATCTGGTCGATGCGTACAGCTGGCACAAGATATTCGACGTGAACGTGCCGGTCGGACTGCTGGCCGTCCTGCTCGCGGCATTCGTCCAGAAGGAGTGGAAGGACCAGACGCGCAGCCCGTTCGACTGGCAGGGGTTCGCGGCCATCGTGCTCTTCATGCCGCTGGCGATCTATGCGCTGGCGCGGGGCAATTCGCCGTCGAATCCCGGCGGGTGGAGCGCGCCCGAAGTGATCGGCTGTTTCATCGTCGCGGGGGCGGCGCTGGCGTGGTTCATCGTCGCGGAGCTGCGCAATCCCGCGCCGCTGCTGCAGATCCGGCTGCTCGCGGAACGCAACTTCGGAATTTCGATGGCCGTGCTGACGCTCTTCGCCATAGGCATGCTCGGCGGCACCTATCTGCTGCCGCTCTACATGCAGCGGGGACTGGGATACACGGCGCTGGCGGCGGGAAGCATGTTCCTGCCCGTAGGTGTGATTCAGGGCGTGCTCTCGGCCGTTTCGGGTTATCTGACCCGCTACGTCAGGCCGCTGCTGCTGAGCGCGGCGGGCATTCTGATCATGGCGCTGAGTTTCTGGCTCGCCAGCCGTTTCACGCTCCACACCACGCACGGACATATTCTCTTCATACTCTATCTGCGCGGCTTCGGCATGGGACTTACGTTCGCGCCGCTCAACCTCTTCTCGCTCAAGAACCTCACCCAGCAGGACATGGCCGCGGCGGCCGGCATTTCGAACAGCATCAAACAGCTGGCCGGAAGCATCGGAATCGCCCTCCTGACGGTGATCTTCTCGGTGCGGACCTCCTACCACGCCGCACACGAGACCGTCTCCGCGGCGCAGACCTACGTCGAAGGGGTCACGGACGCCCTGCGCGTGGTGGCGGTCATCACGCTGGCGGCGTTGCTTCCGCTGCTGGGGGTCTTCCGGAAAAAACGGCCGGGAAAGAGCGGAGTGAAAGGTGCGGCAACCCCTTCGCCGGGAGAGGCCGTCTCCGGCAAAACCGACAAGACAACCATTTACCGGACAAAACCCGAATAGGGCGGCATCCGCCGGACACAAATAAAACGCCTGCACCCGGAGAAGGATGCAGGCGTATTCGTATGCCGGGCAGGGTTATTCCAGCCCCATGCGTTTGCGGGCGAAGGGCATGACCCACGCCGGGGCCTGCTGTTTAGACAGCAGGTCGCGCATGTATTCCATGTACGGCTCCACGTGGCGGAAGTAGATTTTCAAACCTTCGCAGAGCGAGTTTTTCGGGCTTCCGTCGGCGCCGCGGTCGAAGCGGTGCTTGGGGCACTCGCCACGGCAGGCGAAGTAGAATTTGCAGCGCAGGCATTCCGTGGGCAGCGTATTGCGCTTGTTCAGACCGAATTCGCGGCGTTTGGCCGTGCGGTAGATTTCGTCGAGCGGCGTCTGGGCGATGTTGCCCAGTTTGTATTCGGGGTAGACGAAGTGGTCGCAGGAGTAGACGTCGCCGTTATGCTCGACGACCAGCGCGTCGCCGCACGTCTCGCCCATCGAGCAGACGCCCGGCTGCACGCCGCACCACTGGGCCAGCGAGGCGTCGAACATCTGGACGTAATAGCGGCCCACGTCGCCCACGACCCACTGGTCGAAAACGTCGCACAGAAAACGCCCGTAGCCTTCGGCCGTGACGGACCACTCGGCCACCCGCGCGCCTTCGCGGTCGGGGGAGACGATCAGCGGACGGTGGAAGCCCGGCTTGTCAACGACATGCTCCACGGCGGGCAGGAACTGCATGTATTTGCTGTGGACCGTGTCGCGGAAAAAGCGGTAGATCTCCGCGCCGCGGCCTTCGCAGCGACGGTTCACGACGCTCAGCGTATTGAATTCCACGCCGCTGCGTTCGAACATCCGCACGGTCTCCATGACGCGCGCGAAAGTCGGCTTGCCGCCTTTGGTAAGGCGGAAAGCGTCGTGAATGTCTTCGGGACCGTCAAGCGAGACGCCCACCAGAAAATTGTTCGACGCGAACAGGTCGCACCACACCTCGTCAACCAGCGTGCCGTTGGTCTGAAGGGTGTTCTCGATGCGTTTGCCGTCGGCGTATTTCCGCTGGAACTCCATGGCCCGGCGGTAGAAATCGACGCCCAGCAGCAGCGGTTCGCCGCCGTGCCAGCAGAACTGGACCGTATCGACTTCGTTGGCGCAGATGTATTGTTTGACGTAAAGTTCCAGCAGTTCGTCGCTCATCACGGCCTGCCGGCCGCCGTACTGCACCGCCTTGTCGAGGTAATAGCAGTAGTGGCAATCGAGGTTGCAGGCCGAGCCGGCCGGCTTGAGCATCGTCGAGAAGGCAACGGGGCCGGCCTGTTTCTCGGCGTCGCGGAAAGTGAAGATGTCTTTCGATTTCATAGGTAAGCAGGAAAGTCCGGACAAAAATAATAAAATCCCGGCAATATCCGCCATGAATGTTCAAAAGAGTCTCCGAAACGGCAAATCCGGAAAGCCGCCGCGACACCGCGAATGGCCGGCGTCCGGAATGCGTAAGGGCGCGGCGGGTCCGGCACCCTGCCCGCAGAGCACGGCCGGAGTGGACAATGGAAACAAAAAAGTGACCATATAAAGGATTTATTGAGATAGTTTTTGTATTTTTGGAGCCATAAATCCGTTCAAAAAATGCACTATTCGGACTTGGACTCCATTAACGGCCGGATTTTCAACCGGACAGAAGTTTCGCTCGGCGAAGCGGAACTCCGGGAAGTCGAGGCATGTTACCGTTTTCTCGAAGATTTCGAGCAGGGAAAAGTAATATACGGCATCAACACCGGTTTCGGCCCCATGGCCCAGTACCGGATCGGCGACGCCGACCTGAACAGCCTGCAATACAACATCATACGTTCGCACAGCTGCGGCGCGGGCGAGACGCTGCCCGACATCTGCGTGCGGGCGGCCATGCTTGCGCGCCTGCAAACCTTTCTCAACGCCAAATCGGGCGTACATCCCGACGTGGTGCGGATTCTGGCCGATTTCCTCAACAACGAAATATATCCGCTCGTGCCGCGCCACGGCAGCGTCGGCGCCAGCGGCGACTTGGTGCAGCTGGCGCATATCGCGCTGGCGCTGATCGGCGAATCGGAAGTGTCGTTCCGCGGCGAAACCGTCTCCGCGGCCGAAGCGATGAAGGCGTGCGGCATAACGCCGCTCAGGCTCCGCATCCGCGACGGGCTGGCGCTGACCAACGGCACGGCCGTGATGACGGGAATCGGCATGGTGAACCTCGCGCAGGCCCGCCGCCTGCTCGACTGGGCCGTGAAGGCTTCGGTGATGCTCAACGAGGTGGTCGAATCGTACGACGACTTCATGGCCGAGCCGCTCAACGCCTGCAAGCTCCACGCCGGGCAGATCGAAATCGCCCGCCGGATGCGCGAAATATGCGCGTCGAGCCGCCGCCTGCGCAAGCGCGAAACGGAACTTTACAGCGGCGACACGGGAGAGGCTCCGACCTTCAAGCACAAGGTGCAGCCCTACTATTCGCTGCGCTGCACGCCCCAGATACTGGGTCCGGTGCTCGAAACGCTCGAACAGGCGGAGAAGATACTCGTCGAGGAGTTCAATTCGGTGGACGACAATCCGGTAGTGGACCCCAAGATGGGGACCATCTACCACGGCGGCAACTTCCACGGCGACTACGTTTCGCTGGAGATGGACAAACTCAAGATCGCCGTCACGAAGATGACGATGCTCGCCGAGCGGCAGCTGAACTACCTCTTCCACGACCGCATCAACGAGACGCTGCCGCCGTTCGTGAACCTCGGCAAGCTGGGTCTCAACTACGGCCTGCAGGCGGCGCAGTTCACGGCGACCTCGACCACGGCCGAATCGCAGACGCTTTCGAATCCGATGTACGTCCACTCGATACCCAACAACAACGACAATCAGGATATCGTCAGCATGGGCACCAACGCCGCGATGCTGACCCGTCAGGTGATCGAAAACGGCTATCAGGTGCTGGCGATCGAGATGCTGGCGCTGGTGCAGGCCGCGGATTATCTGGAGTGCGCCGCAGAACTGTCGGCCCAGACCCGGCAGCTGTACGACGACATCCGCCGCATCGTACCCAAGTTCATCGACGACACGCCCAAATACCGGGAGATCGCCGCCATCGAAAATTTCCTCAAACAGCAAGCATGACCGAACCGACGAAATATGCGCTCGTCACCGGCGGAAGCCGGGGCATAGGCCGCGAGATATGTCTCAAGCTGGCCCGGAGCGGCTACTACGTACTCATCAACTACCGCTCGAACGCCGACGAAGCCCAAAGGACGCTCGAAGGCGTCCGCGCCGCGGGCGGCGACGGGGAGACCCTGCGGTTCGACGTGGCCGCGGGCGAAGAGACCGCGGCGGCGATCGCGGCGTGGCAGGAGCGGCACAAGGGAGCCGTCATCGAGGTGGTGGTGAACAACGCGGGCATCCGCAGCGACTCTCTGATGATGTGGATGGAGCCGCAGCAGTGGCATTCGGTGGTGGATACCGGTCTCGGAGGATTCTACAACGTCACGCGCCCGCTGCTGAAGGACATGCTGGTCAAACGTTTCGGCCGCATCATCAACATCGTCTCGCTGTCGGGAATCAAGGGACTGCCCGGACAGACCAACTATTCGGCGGCCAAAGGCGGCGTGATCGCGGCGACGAAGGCGCTGGCGCAGGAGGTGGCCAAGAAGGGCGTGACGGTAAACGCCATCGCGCCGGGATTCGTACGCACGGACATGACCGCCGACCTCGACGAAGCGGAACTCAAAAAGCAGATACCCGCCGGACGCTTCTGCGAGGCGGCGGAGGTCGCCGATCTGGCAATGTTCCTCATCTCGGACAAGGCCTCCTACATCACAGGGGAGGTGATATCGATCAACGGAGGATTATACACCTGACACCATGGAAAACAGAGTAGTCATCACCGGACTGGGCATCTGGTCCTCGATCGGCACCAGCCTCGGCGAAGTGACCGAATCGCTGCGCGAAGGGCGTTCGGGCATCGGGCTGGACCCGGAGCGCAGGAAGCTGGGATACATATCGGCGCTGACCGGCATCGTCAAGCGCCCCGAACTGAAGGGGGCGCTCGACCGCCGCAAGCGGCTCTGCCTGCCCCAGCAGGGCGAGTACGCCTACATGGCCACGGCCGAGGCAATGCGCAACGCGGGAATGGACGAAGCGTTTCTGGCGGCCAACGAGGTCGGCATCATCTACGGCAATGACAGCAGCGCGGCCCCGGTGATCGAGGGCATCGACATCATCCGCGCCAAGCGGAATACGGCGATGGTCGGTTCGGGAAACATCTTCCAATCGATGAACTCGACCGTCACGATGAACCTCTCGGTGATCTTCAACCTGCGGGGCGTCAACCTCACCCTCTCGGCGGCCTGCGCCAGCGGCTCGCACGCGATCGGCATGGGGTACCTGATGATCCGGCAGGGACTGCAGGAGCGCGTCGTATGCGGCGGAGCGCAGGAGGTGAACCTCTATTCGGTCGGCAGTTTCGACGGGCTGGGAGCCTTCTCGAAGCGCGAATCGGACCCTGCGGCGGCATCGCGCCCCTTCGATAAGGACCGCGACGGGCTGGTGCCGAGCGGAGGCGCGGCGACCGTGATACTCGAAAGCTACGACTCGGCGGTGCGCCGGGGCGCGGCGATACTGGGCGAAGTGGCCGGATACGGATTCTCGTCGAACGGCGAACACATCTCCGTGCCGAACGTGGACGGACCGCGCCGCTCGCTGCTGCGCTGTCTGGCGGACGCGGGCATGCAGCCCGAAGAGATTCCCTACGTCAACGCCCACGCCACCTCGACGCCGCTGGGCGACTACAACGAAGCGCTGGCCATCGACGAGGTGTTCGGCGCGAACAGGCCCTACGTCGCCTCGACCAAGTCGATGACCGGCCACGAAATGTGGATGGCGGGAGCCAGCGAAATCGTCTACTCGATGCTGATGATGGAGCACGGATTCATCGCCCCGAACATTAATTTCGCGCAGGGAGACGAAGCCACCTCGAAGCTCAACATCCCCGCCCGCAAGGTGGACCTCGCCTTCGACCGCTTTCTGTCAAACTCGTTCGGATTCGGCGGAACCAACTCGACCCTCATTATCAAGAAATGCAAATAAATCCCACGCAGACAATGACACAACAGGAACTCATCGAAAAAATCAATACCGTTTTGGCCGACGAATTCGAAGTGGAGCAGGAGGTCATCACCCCCGATGCGCCGCTGCTCGAAACGCTCGACCTCGACAGCCTCGATCTGGTGGACGTCGTGGTGCTCGTCGACAAGAATTTCGGCGTGACGCTCACGGGTCCCGACTTCAAGGAGCTGAAGACTTTTCAGGACTTCTACGACCTGATCATCAGCCGGACGAATGGCAACTAACGACAAACGGTGGAGCGGACGCTCGCGCGGCGGATCTTTCGGATACGGTTTCTTCATCTTCCTGATGAACGTGTTCGGAATACGCGCCGCGTACGCTTTCCTCTCGCTGGTAGTCGTCTACTTCATCCCTTTCGCACCCCGCGCCACGCGGGCCGTCTGGTTCTATAACCGCCGCATACTCCGTTACGGCGTCTTCCGCTCGGCGGTCAAACTCTATGCCCACTATTACGCGCTGGGGCAGACCATCATCGACCGGGTGGCCATCGGCAGCGGCATGGCGGACCGGTACAAGTTCGAGTTCGAGAATTACGACGCTTTCCTGCGTCTGCTCGACGGCGGGCGCGGCGCGGTGATCATCGGCGCGCACGTCGGCTGCTGGGGCACGGGGGCCGGGTTCTTCGGCGACTACGCCCGCAGGATGCACCTCGTGATGTACGATGCCGAATACCGGCGGATCAAAAACGTCATGGACAAGCACTGCAGGCAGGAGGGCTACAAGGTGATCCCCGTGAACGAGGGCGGCATCGAGTCGATCCTGCGGATCAAGGAGGTGCTCGACCGCAGGGAGTACGTCTGCTTTCAGGGCGACCGCTTCGTCGAAGGCGGCGCCACGGCGCCGGTGACCTTCATGGGCCGCAAGGCCCTCTTCCCGGCGGGACCCTTCGTCGTCGCCGAGAAGTTCCGGGCGCCGGCGGTATTCTACTATGCGATGCGCGAACGCGGCAGGCGTTACCGCTTCATCTTCGACATTCCGGAGGCGCCGGACGGCAAAACCCCGAACGCCGTACTCGGAAGCTACGTCCGCTCGCTCGAAGCCGTGGTAAGGCGCTATCCGCAGCAATGGTTCAATTTCTATCGGTTCTGGTCGTGAGCGCATGTAGCATATTACTCATTTCGGCAAACCGCCACACGTCGCCCTACCCCGTTTATCCGCTCGGAATTTCCTACCTGAAAACCTACCTTGAGCGCACGATAAGCGGGATACGTGTCGATACGGCCGACTGCAACCTGCTCACGGACGAAGAGCTGGCCGAACGCATCCGCACGCTCGCGCCCCGCTATATCGGGGTGTCGCTGCGCAACGTGGACGGCGCCAATTCGCTCGACCGACGGGGGTTTCTGCCGGAGTACAAGGCGCTGATCGACGTCATACGCGCGGCCAGCGACGCACCCCTGATTATCGGCGGAGCGGGATTCTCGATCTATCCGCAGGCATTCATGCGGGAGCTGGGGGCCGATTACGGCATTCACGGCGAGGGCGAAGGACCGCTGGCGGAGCTGATCGGAGCCTTGGAGCGGGGCGAAACCGGGGCAGACATTCCGGCAGTCTACACCCGCGACGGACGCACGGGAAACAGACCTACGGAAAACCGTCTCACGGAAAACACACCCACGGGAAACGAACGCACCAACAGCCCCACCGGAAACGAACGCACCGGAAACGGGCGGCGCAGCTACCTGCCGGCGATCGAAGTGGAGTTCGAGCCGGAGCTGACCGGGTATTACTGGAAGCGGAGCGGCATGCTCAACATCCAGACCAAGCGGGGGTGCCCCTACGAGTGTATCTACTGTTCGTATCCTCATATCGACGGGCGGTGCGTGCGCACGATGGACCCCGAAATCATCGCCGAAAATATCCTCCGCGCCAAGCGAGATTACGGCATAAATTACCTGTTCTTCACCGACTCGGTGTTCAACATCCGCCCCGAATACAACGTCCGGCTGGCCGAAACGCTCATCCGGCGCGGGACGAACATCGCGTGGGGCGCCTACTTCTCGCCGCGGGGCATCGACGCCGAGCAGATGCGGCTGTTCAGGGCTTCGGGCCTGACCCACATCGAATTCGGCACCGAGTCGTTCTGCGACCGGACGCTGGAAGCCTACGGCAAACACTTCACCTTCGGCGACGTCGTGCGGGCCAGCCGGCTGGCGCTGGACAACGGCGTCTACTACGCCCACTTCCTGATTCTGGGCGGGTACGGCGACACGCGGGAGCATGTGCGCGAAACGATCGAAAATTCGCGCCGGCTGGAATACACCGTCATGTTCCCCTATGCGGGCATGCGCATCTATCCGCACACCCGGCTGGCGGAGCTGGCCGCACGCGAAGGCGTCATCGGCCCGGACGACGACCTGCTGGCGCCGGCCTATTACATCGCCCCGGACTTCGACTTGGAAGAGGCCCGCAGCGCAGCCGCCGCGACGGGCAAGGCGTGGGTTTTCCCCGACGACCCGCAGAGCGCGCTGGTCGATACGCTGCGGCTGAAACGAAATAAAAAAGGACCTTTATGGGAGTACCTGAGAAAGCCCTGATTGCGGCGGACGAAATAGTGGAATACATTCCGCAGCGGCCGCCGATCGTCATGGCGGACGCCTTCTACGGCATCGGCGAAGACGGATGCGCCCGCAGCGGGCTGACCGTATGCGAAGACAACATCTTCGTCGAAGAGGGCGCGCTCAGCGAGTGCGGCCTGATCGAGCATATCGCCCAGTCGGCCGCCCTGCGCGCAGGCTACATGGACCGCAGCCGCGGCGAAAAGGTGCGGCTGGGATATATCGGGGCCGTGAACGACCTGAAAGTCCACGCACTGCCCCCGGTCGGCAGCCGGCTCGTCACGACGATCGCCGTCGAACAGGCGGTAATGAACGTAACCCTACTTTCGGCACGGACCGAATGCGGCGGAAAGCCCGTCGCCGAGTGCCGGATGAAAATATACATGGAAGAGTGATGGTACGCAGAAAAACAGCCGAGGCGAGTCTGGTCGGCAAGACGTCGCTGCGCGTAAGATTCAGCGAGGTGGACTCGATGCAGATCGTGTGGCACGGCGAATACGTGCGCTATTTCGAGGACGGACGCGAGGCCTTCGGGCGCGAATTCGCGGGGCTGGGCTACATGGACATCCATGCCAGCGGATACACCGCGCCGATCGTCGAACTGCAGCTGCAATACAAAAAGCCGCTGCGCGTAAACGACACGGCCGTGGTCGAGACCCGTTATATCGCCACCGAAGCGGCGAAAATATGTTTCGAATACACGATCCGCAGCGCCACCGACGGAGAAATCGTCGCCGAGG
>OGMP01000689.1_pt1 | contig 32780 bp, 27 predicted proteins | sample 1573261 | NCBI WGS metagenome assembly OGMP01 (sample SAMEA2581878, study PRJEB24529) | metagenome | biome: Human gut stool | place: China | collected 2011 | reverse complement strand
TTCAAGGAGCTTTACAAGTGGATCCGCTACAAATATTAGCGGGCACGCTGCGGGGGCGGCCGGGTTTTACTTTTCCGGGCACCCTTTTTGCAGGCGGTGAATACATAAAAGTTTTTTCATAAATAGATTTTTTGATCGCGGGTCCCGGTTGTCGTAAGACGTCCGGGACCTTTTCGTGATCTCTGTCCGGAAATATCGTCGGATCGCGGGTATGTTTCCGATGGTACGAGTAATCCGGCATTACTCCGGTTGGACACGAATGAGAGGTTTTGCGTCCTGATACGTCGTTTCGGCAGAAGAGAGGATGTGTCCCGACTTTTGTTCGGAAAGGGCTTCGATGGCGCGAAAATACTCGTTATTCGCTTTCCTGCGTTTTTGCGACGAAAGTCCGGTGTTTGGATGAACCGGCGTTGCAGCCGAAAAAATCGTGATTTAAGCTGTGCGATCTTATCGCGTTGTTTCTCCGATAAGAAGGCGGTGTGTCATAATTACTCGTTGCTGCGTTATCTTCGGGATTCGGACTCGATCGTTTACGCCGAGTAAACTCCTGCCTTCCTCACCTTCAAAGCCTTGCATAGGGATAATTCTTATACACATAAAAAGGAGTGTGCCGAAATAGAAATTTCGGCACACTCCTTTATGGAAACGATTCGGAATTACCAGATAATCACGCGCTCCTCGACCGGCATATACATCTTGCCGTCGGTGATGTTGAAGGCATCGAAGAAATCCTGGAGGTTGCGCAGCGTAGCGTCCACGCGCCATTGACCGAGCGAGTGTACGTCGAGTTTGGTCAGACGGGCGATCTCCTCGTCGCGGATGTTCTGTGCCCAGACGGTCGCGTAGCTCAGGTAGAAGCGCTGAGCCGGCGTGAGGCCGTCGATCGGTTCGGGCTCGGTGCCGTTCAGTGAGTTCTTGAGTGCCGTGTAAGCCACGCGCAGACCGCCCTGATCGGCGATATTCTCGCCCAGACAGAGCGAACCGTTGGCGAAAATGGCCGGCTGGTCGCCGCGTGCGGGCAGCACCTCGATCGCGTCGAATTGCTTGACCAGAATGTCGGTCTTCTGTTTGAAGGCTTCGGCATCGGCGTCGGTCCACCAGTTGTTCATGTTGCCGTCCTTGTCGAAATTGCGGCCCTGGTCGTCGAACCCGTGGGTCATCTCGTGGCCGATCACCACGCCGATGGCGCCGTAGTTCACCGCGTCGTCGGCGTCGGGGTTGTAGAACGGCGGCTGGAGAATGGCGGCCGGGAAGCAGATTTCGTTGGTCGTGGGGTTGTAGTAGGCGTTCACCGTCTGGGGCGACATATGCCACTTCTCCTTATCCACGGGCTTGCCGAGTTCCGAGATATTGTCGGCCGTATACCAGCGGTTGGCATTGACGATGTTCTCCCAATAGCTCTTCGAGGGGTCGATCTCCAGCGTCGAATAGTCCTTCCACTTGTCGGGATAGCCGATCTTCACCGTAAAGGCGGCCAGCTTCTCCTGCGCCTTGGCCTTGGTGGCGTCCGACATCCAGTCGAGCGCCGCGATGTGCTGGCCGAGCGCCGTCTGCAGGTTCTTCACCAGCGTCAGCATGCGCTCCTTGTCCTTGGCGGGGAAGTATTTGGCGACGTACATTTCGCCGACAGCCTCCGACAGCGTGCCGTTGGGCACCGACATCGCGCGCTTCCAGCGGGGTTTCATCTCCTGCTGGCCCGACATCACCTTGCCGTAGAAGTCGAACGACGCCTGCTGGAAGTCGTCGCTCAGGTAGGGCGCCGCAGCGTCGATATACTGCGCCGCGAGGTAATAGCGGATATCCTCCAGCGGGGCATTTTTCAGCAGGTCGTTGGCGTTGGCGACGGCCGACGGCGTGGTGACGATGATCGTCTCGAAGTCGCCGATGCCCATAGCCTTATAGTAGGCCTCCCAGTCTACGGCGTCGTAAATCTTCTCGAAATCGGCCTTCGCCGTGGGGTTGTACTGCGCGGGAATGTTGCGCAGCTCGACGTTTGACCACGACTTCTCGGCCAGCTTCGTCTCGACGTTCATCACGCCGGCGACCGCCTTTTCGACGTCGGCTTCGGGAATGCCCGCAAAACGGAATATCCTGCCCAGATACTCCTTGTAGCCCTTGCGGATATGCTCGTTCTCAGGATCGAGGTAGTAGTCGCGGTTGCCCATCGTCAGCCCCGACTGCGAGATATAGAGGGCGTTGATGTCGCTGTTCATCAGATCGGCCTGCACGCCCACGCCGAAGAACGGATTGGCTACCGTCGTGTGGAGTTTGGCCACGATGCCGGTCAGCTGTCCGCGGTCCTCGACGGAGAGGATCTCCCCGACGGCGCTCTTCAGCGGCGCGGCGCCCTCGGCGTTCAGGCGCGTAGAATCGAGACCCATCTTGTAGAGGTCCGAAATCTTCTGCTCGACGCTTCCCGGTGCGGCGCTGATCTTGGTCATCTCCGAGAAAAGCTCGTTGATGCGCTTCTCGTTGTTGTCGCGCAGCACGTCGAACGAGCCGTAACGCGAATATTCGGGCTTCAGCGGGTTGTTCTTCTGCCATCCGCCCGTGGCGTACTGGTAAAAATCGGCGTCGGGAGCGACCGAAAGGTCGAAATTGGCCATGTCGATAGCCGGCGTCTTGGATGTATTCTGACAACTTGCCATACAAGCTACTGTTGCTGCAAAAATGAAAATCTTTTTCATAGGTTCGGGTTTTTAGTGACGACAGGGGTGTCCGTACTTGCCGGAGCACCCCTGTCTGTTCGTATCTCGTTCGGAAGCCCGGCTTATTTGCGGATGGCCGCAACGCCCGGAAGCTCCTTGCCCTCCATGTACTCCAGCAGGGCGCCGCCGCCCGTCGAGACATAGGAAACCTTGTCGGCCAGTCCGAACTTGTTGATGCAGGCTACCGAGTCGCCGCCGCCGATGAGCGAGTAGGCGCCCTTCGAGGTGGCTTCGGCGATCGCTTCGGCCACGGCGCGCGAACCGGTCGCGAATTTGTCGATCTCGAACACGCCCACGGGACCGTTCCAGAGGATCGTCTTGCACTTGAGTATCTCCTCGCGGAAGACCTTCTTGCCCTCGTCGGCGATGTCCACGCCTTCCCAGCCGTCGGGAATGTTGTTGGCCGGGGCGACATTCGTGTTGGCGTCTGCCGAGAATGCGTCGGCGATCAGCGCGTCGGGCGACATCACGACCTTCACGCCCTTCTCCTTGGCCTTGGCCATCATGTCCTTGCAGTAGTCGAGCTTGCTGTCGTCGCACAGGCTCTTGCCGATCTCGTAGCCCTGGGCCTTCAGGAAGGTGTAGGCCATGCCGCCGCCGATGATCAGCGTGTCGACCTTCTCCAGCAGGTTGGAGATGACGTTCAGCTTGTCCGCAACCTTGGCGCCGCCCAGAATAGCGGTGAAGGGACGCTCGGGATCGTTCACGGCGTTGCCGAGATACTTGATCTCCTTCTCCATCAGGTAGCCGACAGCGGTATCCTTGACATAGTCGGTCACACCGGCGGTGGAGCAGTGAGCGCGGTGGCAGGAGCCGAAGGCGTCATCAACGTAAGCGTCGGCCAGACTGGCCAGCTCCTCGCTGAAAGCGGGCTCGTTCTTGGTCTCCTCCTTGCGGAAACGGGTGTTCTGCAGCAGAACGACCTCGCCGTTGCCCATGGTGGCAACAGCAGCCTTGGCGTTCTCGCCGACGACATTGTCATCGTCCGCAAAGGTAACAGGCTGACCCAGCTTCTCGCTCAGGCGGACAGCAACGGGGGCCAGGCTGAACTTGGCCTCGGGGCCGTTCTTCGGCTTGCCCAGATGGCTGCACAGGATGACCTTAGCGCCGTCGGCAATCAGCTTCTTGATGGTCGGCAGTGCGGCGTTGATGCGGTTATCGTTGGTGATAACGCCGTCCTTCATCGGGACGTTGAAGTCGCAGCGAACCAGTACGCGCTTGCCGGCGTAGTTCTCATCGTCAATGGTCTTTTTACCCAAACCCATAGTAAAAGCTCCTCTCGGTATGTTTCACATTTTTGGCGGGGCGCACCGCGCCCCAAGGGGTTTATCCTTATTATACGCATAAAACCGAAAATGCGCAAGTGTTTTTGATATATTTTTAACCGCTTTGGGCGGCTGTGCCTGTAAATTTTTTGTGTATGGCCTTATTGGCCGCCAAGCTCCCGCCAGGTGACGGCCGCTTTGCGCCGGGCGCGATGCTCTGCGTCGGGGCAAAGGTTGCGCACGCGGGGCATTTATACTATAATAAAGAGGTCAATGCTCGTCATCGACCCGGGAGCTTTGCCGCAACCACGCCGCCATACACATCTCCCCACAAGGAGCCGCCATGAAACAAAAACCGCCCCGTTGGGTACAGATCACCGCCGCCGTACTGCGCCGCTACCTGGCGCTGGACATGACGGTCTACGCCGGTTCCGCCACGCTGTTTCTGCTGACGGCGTCCTTCCCGCTGCTGATGTGGGTGCTGATGCTTGTCAACTTGGTGCCCGGCTTCTCGGTAGAAGGCGTCGCCGAGCTGCTGGCGGACTTCCTGCCGCAGATCCCCGAGATACAGACTGCCATCCTCGGCCTTTTGCAAAATTTAAGCGGCCAGTCTGCACAGTTTGTGGCGTCGCTGGCTGTGCTGACGACCATCGTCTCGGCGTCGGGCGGTATGAACGCACTGCAGATCGGCCTGCAAAGGCTGACGCCCGGCTCGCACCGGACGTTTTTGAACCGCCTGCTGGCGATTGGCTACACCTTCGTGTTTGAGCTGCTGCTTTTGGTCATGCTGGCGCTGCAGGGCATGCACTCCCTGTTTACGCGCTTTGCCGATACATTGCCGCTTTTTCGCCATTACGCGGCCATTGTGGCCCCGCTGCAGCGGGTGGCCAGCATTGGCCGGATCGTCTCGGTCCCGTTGCTGTTCGGGCTGCTTTTGCTGATTTACACCTGCGTCCCCGGCGGGCGGCGCACGCCGCGCAGCCAGCTGCCGGGCACGATCTTTGCAACGGCGGGGTGGCTGGTCTTCTCCCGTGTGTTTTCGTTTTACATCCTGCATTTCTGGCGTCTGTCGTATATCTACGGCTCGCTGACGGCGGTCATTCTGATTATTTTGTGGCTGTATGTGATCATCAATCTTCTGTTCATTGGGGCCGGGATCAACGCGGAGGTGAACGGGAAAACGGAGCAATGACCGCGGCGGCATGAGGGCATGCCGCCCTACAGCGCACCGTATCGTCAGATGTAGGGCGGGGTGCCTTCACCCCGCCGCAGTTTTCCGCTGCCTGCCGTAAACAGGCAATCTCCGCACACGCGCCCCTCATCCGTCTGCGGGCGGGGCCGCAGACACCTTCCCCCGAAGGGGAAGGCTCCGCATCCATAAACAAAATCTGCCGACCCAACATCGGGTCGGCAGATTTTACTTACGTACAAATTACCGCTTAATATCGTAATTCATGTTCATCAGGTTGCGGATGCTCTCGACGTCGTCGGTAATGTTGGCGTCGCCGTGGATGGTGTGCTTGATGGCGCTGGACGCCACAGCAAAGTTGACCATGTCCATCGGCTTGTAGTCGTGCATCATCGCGTAGATCAGGCCGCTGGCAAAAGCGTCGCCGCCGCCGACGCGGTCCAGAATGTTGAAGGTGAAGAGCTTGGACTCGAAGGTGTGCCCCTCGTACCACATGAATGCCTTCAGGCTGTTCTCGCTGCCGGAATGGACGTAGCGCACATGGCGGGCAATGCACTTCAAATTCGGGTAGCGGTCAATGAAATGCTGGAAGATCTCGTCCTGTTGCTCATAGCTGGGCTGCAGGGGCACGCCGTCCTTCCAGTCGCCTTTGGAATGATCCTCGTCGTCCTTCCACAGGTGGTACGGCTCAATGCCGAACAGCACATCGACATAGGGCAGGCACTGGGTGCAGTAGTCGCGGGCCTCCTCCCAGCTCCAGAGCGTGGAGCGGAAGTTGCCGTCAAAGCTGACGGTCAGGCCCTTCTCCTTGGCGGCGCGCAGGCAGCGCAGGATGAAATCCGCACAATTTTTGTTCAGCGCCGGGGTGATGCCGGACAGGTGCAGCCAGTCAAAGCCGTCGAACAGCTCGTCCAGATCGACCTTCGTCAGGTCGTACTCGGTCAGGGCGCTGTGCATACGGTCATAAATGACCTTGCTGGGGCGGATGCCGTAGCCGGTCTCCAGATAGTAGGTGCCCAAACGGTGGCTGGGGGTCTCCTCTTTGGTGGAGAGGATCATCGGCGTGCAGTGTACGTCGTTGCAGCGCAGCCAGCGCACAGCGCTTTTGCCCAGAGAGTTGTTGGGCACGACGCTGAAGAAGGTGGAATCCACGCCGAGGTTCGCCAGCGCCAGCGCGATGTTGGCCTCGCTGCCGCCGTAGCTGGCCTCAAAGGCGGAGGCCATACGGATCTTCTCATAGTTCGGCGGGGTCAGGCGCAGCATCACCTCGCCGATGGTGATGAATTTCTGCGGGCTGTCGTTGCCCATCAGGATCGGATTGCTGTGTTCCATTTGGAATTCCTCCTGTTTTGCCGTATTTCGTTAGTTTATATTGTACGACATAAGGGGCGGATTTGCAAGCCGAAAAGCGCAAAATTTGTGCGGTTAGTTTTTTAACGAGGAATGTAGGCGGCGTCCCCGACGCCCCGCGGGAAGTCATTTGCGCGGCGAAGCCCGCGAAGCAGGCCGGAAGGGTTCAGCCCGTTGACGGGCAGCATAGCAAAGCCGCGGGACGGGTATGCCCGGCCCCTACAGGGCAGTGATTTAAAGCAGGGGCCACCCGGAACCCGGCATCTGCCGGAAATTACATTTCTTTCTCAAACTTATCGATCTTCGCGACCTTGCCGATGACCGCGACGGTATCCCCCTCTTTAAAGGTATAATCGGCGGAGAACTCCACGTTCGTCTGCTGGCCATGCTCGACGGCGATGATGTTGATGCCGTAGACCTTGCGCAAATCCAGCGTCCGCACACTCTTGCCCAGCATCCTGCCGCCCACCGTGATGCGCCGCACCTCGACGCCGTCGCCGAGGGCGATGTAGTCCAGCAGATTGCCCGAGATCAGCCGCTTGCCGATGCGCACGGCCATGTCGGCCTCCGGGTAGACGACCTCGGCCCCGAGACGCTTGAGCACCTCGCCGTGCACCTCACTGGCGGCCTTGGAGATGACGTGCGGTACGCCCAGCTTTGTGACGAGCATCGTCGTCAGAATGCTGATGTCGATCTGCTCACCGATGCAGATCGTGACCGTGCCGCAGTTCTGCATGCCGGTCTCCTTCAAAGAGGTCTCGTTCAGCTCGTCGATGACAAACGCATAGTCGGTGTAGCCGCGCACGGCCTTGACCTTTGCCTCGTCCTTGTCAACGGCAATGACCTCCTTGCCGGCGGCGGCCAGCGTCTTGACCAGCGCCGTGCCGAACCGGCCTAACCCGATTACGCCGTAGCTTTCGGCGGAACTTTTCATTTTATCAAACATACGTGTACCCTTTCTGCGCCGCGCCGGGCGGCAGAGTATGTAGGGGCGCATTCTATATGCGCCCGCGGAGCTGTGCCTGTGGCAGGCGGTCACGGGCGGATATGGAATCCGCCCCTACGGTGGTTGCCTTGCGGCTTCGCATTTACCCAATCGTAATGGCTTCTTCGGTATAGCGGGCGGTGGGCTCGGGGCGCTCCACCCAGAGGGAGAGCAGCGTCACCGCGCCCACGCGGCCAATGAACATTGTCAGGATCAGAACCACCCGGCTGGCAGGGCATAACTCCGCCGTGATGCCGGTGGAAAGCCCCGCCGTGCTGTAGGCCGAGATCTGCTCAAACAGCAGGCGGCCAAAATCGAGCTGCGGCTCCAGCACGCAGAGCGCAAACGTGCCGCAGCCCACGACCATCAGCCCCATCAGCATGATGGTCGCGGCCTTGGACAGCGAGCCGTCCGGCAGACGCCGATGGAACCCGCCGAGCCGCCGCTTGGAGAAGATGGACCGCACCTGCTGCATCAGCACAAAAAACGTTGTGGTCTTGATGCCTCCGCCCGTCGAGCCCGGCGATGCGCCGATGAACATTAAGATCATGATGACCAGCAGACCCGCGTTGCTTATGCTGCCTAAATCCACGCTGGAAAAGCCCGCCGTGCGAGCCGTCATGCTCTGGAAAAGCGCCGCCAGCCAGCCCATGTGGTCGGTCAGCTGCAAAAGCACCGCGCCGCCCACCAGCAGCACCGCTGTGGTGGAGAGCACGACCTTGGTGTGGAACGTCATTCTGCGGAACTGCCCGCGGCAGCGCCCCACGTCCAGAATGACCATGAAGCCGATGCCGCCCACAATGACGAGCGCATCGGTGACGAGGTTCAGCAGCAGATCGTTCTGATAGGGGATCAGGCTCTGCCCGCCGCCCAGTGCGTCAAAGCCCGCGTTGTTGAAGGCGGCGATCGAGTGGAAAATGCTCAGCCACACCGCCTGCAGCGGCATGTGATCGCGGGCAAACGAGGGGAAGCTGAGCACTGCACCGGCGACCTCGCAGATCAGGGTCACCAGCAGGATGGCCCGCACAAGGCGCACCATGCCCTCCAGGCTCTCGACGTTCAGCGCCTCCCGCACGAGGGAGCGGCCCTTTAAGCTGATGCGCCGCCCGGCGACCAGCGCCAGCCCCATGCCGATGGACGCGACGCCCAGACCGCCGATCTGTATCAAAATCGCAATGACAGCCTGCCCGAACAGGCTGAACGTGTCGCCGGTGTCCACTACGACCAGCCCGGTCACACAGACGGCGCTCGTTGCGGTAAACAGCGCGTCCAGCGGGCCGACGTGTGCGCCGGGGTGTACGGCAAACGGCAGCATCAGCAGCGCCGCGCCCAGCAAAATCAGCAGCGCAAAGCCCACGGCAATGATGCGCGCCGGGGGCTGATTTTTCAAAAATCTGGCAATGGCATTGTGTATGGCGCTGCGTAGCTGCTGCATGGCCGCCCTCCGATAAGCAAATCCGATAAGCAAATATAAAAGCAGCGGGCCCTCCGATTGCTGGAAAAGCCCGCACAGTCCCGCGGAAAAACGGGCCGTTACCCCCACTATAGCATGAATGCCGCACAGCGTCAAGGCGCTTTTTTGCCCTGCATGCCTTGCGCTTTGCGCCCAAATGCGGTATAGTTTAAATAACTAGAAACCTGAATCAGGAGAAACCGAATGAAACAACAAACAAAGGGCGGGGCTTTGCACAGGCTTTGGCAGGCGCTGCCGTGGCTCTGGATGGCGGCGGCGTATCTGTTTGACCTGTGGTACCAGCTTGTGCCCGGCAAATGGATCGTCGATTCCGACCTCGCGTCGGAGATGATCCTCTCCGACCTGCTCAACAAAGAGGGCAGCATCATCAGCCACAACTGGTTCTACTCCACGGAATTGAAGGTCGTCAACCTGCAATGGTTCTACCGGCTGGGGCTGCTGCTTTTCCCGGATGACTGGCATCTGGCGCGCGCGTTCGGCATGGCCGTCACGCTGGCACTGTACGCGGCGTGTATGCTGTTCTTTGTCAAATGCGCCAGGCTCGGGCGGCCCGGCCTCTGGATGGTGGGCACGCTGCTGTGGCCGTTCGGCCAGCACTATCTGGTCTACGCCATCTACGGCGGGTACTACCTCGTCTATACCTTCTTTTATATGCTTGTGCTGGCGCTGGTGCTGCGCAGTCTCGACGCCGACAAAAAGCACTGCGCACTGCAATGGCTCGCGGCCTGCATCGTCACGGCCATCGCAGGCATGAACGGCGTCAAGCAGCTCATGGTGTTCCACGCGCCGCTCTGCATTGCCGCGGCGATCCTGCTGGTGCTTGCACTGCATGACAGCGGCACGTCCGACTGGAAAACGGCCCTGCAGCACTGCCGCCGTCAGGTGCGGCTGTTTGCGGCGTCGCTTGTCACGGCGGTGGCCGGCGCGGCGGGGTATTTCATCAGCAACAGCGTCATGTCGCGGCTGTATGATTTCAAGTCCTACAGCTTCATCGTCTGGGACCGCGACGAGAACTGGTTCACGCTGGACCGCATCCTGATGGACTTCTTCCATGAGTTCGGCTACCAGAACGGGTCCGGCATCTTCCACTTCGGCGGCATTGCGGCGGGCATCGGTCTGCTGCTGGGCGGGTGGATGTTCTTCTGCATCGTGCGGCTGCTGCTGCGGCTGAAAAAGCTGGAGACGAACGACCAGCTGCTTGTGCTGCTGCTCGTCGCCATGCTGGCGGTCTGCGGTATCTCCTACGCCTACTTCCACGAGTATTACCTCTATTTCTGGCTCATGAACATGCCGGTGGCCGTTGCGGTCATGGCGGTGGAGCTGAAAACCGAGGACTTCCGCCTGCCCGGCGCGCGGCAGCTGCTGGGTGTGGTGCTGGCAGGCTGCTTCACGGTCTGCGCCGTCAACACCGTCCGGCAGGAGATCGAAAACCCGTATCTCGCCCACAAGGGGCTGGACGCCGCCGCCGACTGGCTGGTGGACAACGGCTACACCGAAGGCTACGCCACGTTCTGGAACGGCAACGCCATGACAGAGCTGACGAACGGAAAATTGGACGTCTGGACGCTGCAATCGCTGGATGAGGACTACGTCCCCAACTGGCTGCAGCGCAAGGACCACCTGACCACCGACCCGCAGCACCCGTTCCTGCTCATCGACACCGAGACCGACGGCCCGGCGGAGAGCGCGGGCCTTGTGCAGAACGGCGAATGCACCGAGGTCTACAACGACGGACGGTTCGTCATCTATGACTTCGCCGGCGCGGACGCCGTGCATGCGGCGGCGAAGTGAAAAAAAGCGACAACACAAGCCCTGCCGTATTTGTAGGAGCGGATGCAAGCATCGACCCCTACGGTACAACAACGAAATATAATATATAAATATAAGGAGTGTTCTTATGCGTTACTGCAAAAAATGTACGATGCCCGACACCCGACCCGGGATCACCTTCGACGCGGAGGGCGTGTGCAGCGCCTGCCGCCACTACGAGAGCCGCAAAAATGTGGACTGGGATGCCCGCTTCAAGGAGTTCGAGGCCTACTGCGACAAGTACCGCGGCATGAACGGCCCCGGCGGCTATGACTGCGCCGTCGCCGTCTCCGGCGGCAAGGACAGCCACTTCCAGGTCTGGATGCTCAAAGAGGTCATGCACATGAACCCCATCCTGTTCAGCGTCGAGGATAACTTCCCCATGACGCAGGCGGGCATCCACAACCTCAAGAACATCAGCGAGGAGTTCGGCTGCACGATCATCTCCTGCAAGCCCAACATCAAGGTGCAAAAGACGCTGATGCGCAAATTCTTTGAGAAGTACGGCAAGCCGACCTGGTACGTGGACCGCCTGATCTACACCTTCCCGCTGCACATGGCCGCCAAGTTCAACACCCCGATGCTCTGCTACGGCGAGAACGTCAGCTTTGAGTACGGCGGCAACGCCGATAAGGAGACCTACTCCGCCATGGGCCAGATCGAGAACGGTGTCGCCGTCGGTATGCCGATGGAGGAACTGCTGGGCGACGGTGTGACCGAGAAAGACCTCTCTCTGACGCTGGCCCCCAGCGCCGAGGAGCGCGCCAAGCTCGACCCGTTCTACATGAGCTACTTTGTGCCCTGGAACAGCTACAAGAACTACCAGATCGCCAAGGTCCACGGCTTCCACGACCTGACCCACGAGTGGGACCGCACCCACCACGCCGAGAACTTTGACCAGATCGACTCCCGCGCCTATCTGGTGCACAGCTGGCTCAAGTATCCCAAGTTCGGCCACGCCGCTGCCACCGACTACACGGCCCGCTACATCCGCTACGGCATGATGACCCGCGAGGAGGCTATCCCCATCATCAAGGAGCGCGACGGCAAGCTCGACCCGCTCTGCGTGCGTGACTTCTGTGAGTTCTGCGGCTACACCGAGACCGAGTTCTGGGCCATTCTGGATAAGTTCTACAACCGGGACCTGTTCGAGAAGAACGAGTACGGCGAGTGGCAGCTCAAGCATCCCATCTGGGAGGAAAACAAGTAATGGTACGTCATGTTATTTTGTGGAAATTAAAGGAGATGCCCGACGCCGAAAAGGCCGCCGTCAAGGCCGGCATCAAGGAAGGGCTGGAAGGTCTGGCCGGTAAGATCCCCGGCCTGCTGGATGTCCGCGTCTACACCGACGCCCTGCCCAGCTCTGCCAACGCTGACCTGATGCTGGACACGACCTTCACCGACGCCGCCGCGCTCAAAGGCTACTCCACCCACCCCGCCCACGTCGCCGTGGCGGACGGCAAGGTAAGACCGTACACCGCGGTAAGGACGTGCTTGGATTTTAACGTGTAACCGTACAGAAGGAGACTTTTTCGGATGCTTTTTTCCAGCGCGACCTTTTTGTTTGCATTTCTGCCGGCAGTCACACTGCTCTATTATATAATCCCTGCGCGGTTCCGTACTGCCCGAAATATGCTGTTGACGCTGGTGAGCATCCTCTTCTACGCTTGGGGGGAGCCGCGCTTTGTGGTGGTTATGCTGGCCATGATCGCCGTGAACTGGGCGTTGGCTCTGCTGGCCGAGGCACAGGGTGACAAGTACCGCAGAATGGTACTTGTCACAGCGGTGGCGGTAAACATTAGTTTGCTGTTTGTCTTTAAGTATCTGACATTTGTGCTGGAAAATACAAACCGTTTTCTGGGCCTGTCCATTCAGGTGCCGAGTATTACGCTGCCCATTGGCATTTCGTTTTTTACCTTTCAAGCAATGTCTTATGTGATAGATGTCTGCCGCGGGGATGGCAAGGCGCAAAGAAATATCTTGAATGTGATGCTCTATATTGCGTTTTTTCCGCAGCTGATTGCAGGGCCAATCGTGCGCTACTCGGATTTTGCAGACCAAATCAACTGCCGAACGGAAAGCTTTGATGGTTGGAGTGGTGGCTGCTGCCGTTTTGCCTTGGGCCTTGGGAAAAAGGTGATTCTCTCCAATAATCTTGCCTATGTGGCGGATGCGGCATTTTCCTCCATTGGGGATATGTCGGTCTTGTTGGCTTGGCTGGGGGCGATTGCATACACATTACAGATTTATTTTGATTTTTCCGGTTATTCTGATATGGCCATTGGCCTGGGGCGGATGTTCGGGTTTCGCATCCGGGAGAATTTCAACTACCCGTATATTAGCCGCTCTGTATCAGAATTCTGGCGGCGCTGGCATATCTCTCTGGGCAGTTGGTTCCGCGATTACTTGTACATCCCTTTGGGTGGCAGCCGTGTGAAAAGCCGTGGACGGCTTATTTTCAACTTGTTTGTGGTGTGGTTTTCTACTGGCCTTTGGCATGGTGCCAATTGGACATTCATTGCTTGGGGTCTGATGTATTTTGTGCTGCTCTGTGTTGAAAAGCTCACAGGTTTTGAAAAGTGCTCTGTGCCGCTATGGCTGGCATGGATATACACGATGCTGTTTGTTGTTCTTGGATGGGTGCTTTTCAGAGCGGAAAACCTTACTGGCGCAGTAAAGTATGTGCTGGCCATGTTTGGCATTGGCGCATCTGGCTTGCTGGACACCAAGGCGGCGTACTATATGGCAGAATACAAACTGTTCTTCCTGTTGGCGATTGCAGCCTCGCTGCCGATTGCAGGTTGGTTGGGTAAGGCCAAGGAACATCTGGATGGTGCGATTAGCGTGCTATACCCGGTTTGGATCATTGGGGTGTATGCGGTAGCGGTTTCATTTATTGTAAAGGGTGGTTACAATCCTTTTATTTACTTCAACTTCTGACAAGGAGATTTTTGTATGGGAACCCGGAAATCTGCGCGGCTGGCGGCTGTCTGTATTGGTGCGGCTACATTTGTGGCGGCTGTTCCCGTGCTGTGTGCCGAGCTTCAACAGGTGGGCAGCCAAGAAGCCGCAGACATGGAAGATGCTTTTGAAACAACAGCACAGCAGACAATTCCGGGTTACCACAATGTAATTGAGCTGAATACGCTGTTCCAGATGGCACTAGGCAAAAATGTCATTGAGGACGCTGCCGATGACAAGGTCGTCCGGCTAAAAAATGGAATGTTGACATTTGTCTGCGATCCAGCCGATGTAACAGACTCAATAAATGGTATTCTGAACCTGAAAAAAGTCTGCGACGAAAATGATACGCAGTTGCTTTACATTCAAGCGCCGCAAAAAATCAGCAAGTTTGACCCGGAACTTCCCGCCGGTGTACAGGATTATGGCAATGAAATTGCCGATAGTTTTTTGCAGGGTATAGACGGAAAAATTCCCTATATTGACCTACGCGAGAAAATCTATGATGCTGGAATCAACCAGTATGACTTGTTTTTCAAAACAGATCACCACTGGACCCCGGAGGGGGCGTTCTGGTGCTGGGGCAAGGTAGCGCAAACATTGAAAAGCGACTATGGCTTTGCCTTTGATGACAAGATCACAAACATGGACAGCTACACGGTAAAGACATACCCGGATTGGTTTCTGGGCAGTCAGGGCAAGCGTGTCGGTACTGTATATGCGGGTGTGGATGATTTCTCCGTCATAACGCCGAATTATGAAACGAATTTTGATTTCACGGTTCCCGATAAGGACATCGAACGCCACGGCAGCTATGCGGACACCCTGCTTGTCAAGGACGCCTACGAGACAAAGGATTATTACAACGGTAACCCGTATGCTGCATACATCGGCGGGGACTACGCGCTGAACCATATCGTGAACAAGCTGGCACCGAACGATAAGAAGGTCCTGCTTGTGCGGGATAGCTTTGCATGTGCATTCACGCCGTTCCTGGCGCAGTCCTGCGCGCAGCTAGACACGATCGATATGCGGGCGTTCCAAGGGACGATTGCCCAGTATATTGTGGAATCAAAACCGGATATTGTACTGTTTCTGTATAATACCTCGGCCCTGCCCGGTGCAGCAAACTTTCAGTAAAGAACGATAGGAAAAAATCCGAGGGAGACAATACTATGGCAACTACCCTTATCCACAACGGCCTCATCCATGACGCTGTCCACTGCGAGGCCTATGTCGCGGATATTCTGCTGGCTGACGGTAAGATTGCCGCTATCGGCGGCGAGCTGACTGCCCCGGCGGACGCTGCTGTGTTTGACGCCGATGGGTTAGAGGTTTATCCCGGCTTTGTGGACGCGCACACCCATATCGGTCTCGACGGCTACGGCATCGGGTACGAGGGCTGCGACTACAACGAGATGAACGACATCTGGACACCGCAGCTGCGCGCCATCGACGGCATCAACCCGCGCGACCCCTCGCTGGCCGACGCGCGTAAGGCGGGCGTGACCTGCGTCTGCACCGGCCCGGGCAGCGCCAACGTGTTGGGCGGCACCTTCCTGGCGATGAAAACCGTCGGCGAGCGCGTGGACAACATGATCGTCCGCGACCCCGTCGCCATGAAGTGCGCCTTTGGCGAAAATCCCAAGCGCTGCTACCGTGACAAGTGCGACTCCACCCGCATGTCCACGGCGGCGTTCCTGCGCGGTGCACTGATGCAGGCGCGGGACTACGGCGCACGCAAGCAGGCGGCCAACGGTGACGTGACCAAAATGCCCGCCTACAACCAGAAGCTCGAGGCCCTGCTGCCGGTGCTGGCGCGGGAGATCCCCTTAAAGGCCCACGCCCACCAGGCCAACGACATCTTTACGGCGCTGCGCATTGCGCGGGAGTTCGATCTGCGCCTGACGCTGGAGCACGTGACCGAGGGGCATCTCATTGCGGACGAGCTGGCAAAAGAAAAGGACGTGCCGATGGCTGTCGGCCCGAGCCTGACGTTTGCCAGCAAGTTTGAGCTGCAGAACAAATCCTGGAAAACCCCCGGCGTGCTGGCCAAAGCGGGCTGCCACGTGTCCATCATCACCGACAACTCGGTCATTCCGCAGCAGTATCTGCCGCTCTGCGCAGGCATGGCGGTCAAGGCCGGCATGGACCCGTTCGACGCGCTGAAGGCCATCACCATCAACCCGGCGGAGCACATCGGCGTGGCCGACCGCGTCGGCTCGCTGGAGGTGGGCAAGGACGCGGACGTCGTCATCACGAACGGCTGCCCCTTCGAGGTCATGACCGAGGTGCGGGCAGTCTTTATCGACGGGGCGCAGGTTGCGGAATAACACCCCTTGCAAAATGATTTTCCTTGTGCTATAATATCCCCATACGGCAAAGGCGCCGTCTGATAGCATTGCTATCGGACGGCGCCTTTTTATTTTGATACAGAGCCGATTGGAGTGTAAAGAATATGGAAAAGATTCCCCGTCACATCGACATTGACTACAGCAAGTACGCACCGGACATCCCGGAGGACCGGCTCGAAGCCTACTACGGCCTGCCCAAGCACGTACAGTTCTGCAAGGAATGCGTCATGAGCAACCAGAAACCCAACTCCTGCTATGAGTTTGAGCACACGATCAACTCCATCAAGAAAACGATGGTTATTCAGGAGGACGGCGTCTGTGATGCCTGCCATGCCTGCCACAACAAGGCCAACGGCCATATCGACTGGGCCCTGCGTGAGAAGGAACTGCGCGAGCTCTGCGACCAGTACCGCAAGAACGACGGCAGCTATGACTGTCTGGTGCCCGGCTCCGGCGGCAAGGACAGCTTCTACGCCGCGCACCTGCTGAAATACAAGTACGGTATGCACCCGCTGACCGTCACCTGGGCCCCGCACATCTACACGCCCTGGGGCTGGGAGAACATGCAGGCGTGGATCCACGCGGGCTTTGACAACTACCTGTGCACCCCCAACGGCATGACCCACCGCCTGCTGACCCGCCTTGCGACGGAGAACCTGTTCCACCCGTTCCAGCCGTTCATTCTGGGCCAGAAGCAGCTGGCGCCCAAGATGGCCGCGAAGTTCGGCATCCCGCTGGTGTTCTACGGCGAGAACGAGGCCGAGTTCGGCAACCCGATTGCCGACAACAACTCCGCCCTGCGCGATGAGCACTTCTTTGCGGTCAACGACTACGACCACATTTATCTGGGCGGTGTCAGCCTGCGCCAGCTGGAGGAGGACTACAAAGTGGACAAGGCCGATTTGGCCATCTACCTGCCGTCCGAGACCTCCAACCTTGAGAAAAACCACATTCAGGTGCGGTATCTGGGCTACTACGAAAAGTGGCATCCGCAGGGCGCCTACTACTACAGCGTCGAGCACGGCGGCTTCCGCCCCGCGCCGGAGCGCACCCAGGGCACCTACTCCAAATACAACTCCATCGATGACAAGATCGACGACTTCTTCTACTACACGACCTACATCAAGTACGGCATTGGCCGCACGACCTACGACGCCGCGCAGGAGATCCGCAACGAGGAGATCACGCTGGACGAGGGCAAGGCGCTCTGCAAGAAGTTTGACGGCGAGTACCCGGACCGTTTTGAAAAGGAAATCTTCAAATATCTGTCGCTGGACCGCCAGCACTTCCCCTGGGCCAGCCAGCTGTTTGAGCAGCCCAGGATGGACCGCGACTACTTTATGGACCTGGCGGACCGCTTCCGCAGCCCCCACATCTGGAAGTGGGAGGACAATATGTGGAAGCTCCGCCACACCCCCTACGAGGGCGACAGCGAGGTACTGTGGGGCGACCCGAGGGGGACGCACCACGAAATTTGAGCGAAAAGGCTTCCCCCCTTGGGGGAAGCTGTCCGCGAGGCGGACTGATGAGGGGTGGACTTTCCGCGGCAACCCGTTTGCGGGCAATCGCGGCATACGCGCCCCTCATCCGGCCTTGCTTCGCGCGGCCACCTTTCCCCCACAGGGGAAGGCTTTAGAAAGGTTCAGCTATGAGCAAAAAAATACGACTTATCGCAAGATTGGACGTCAAGGACACCAACCTTGTCAAGGGGATCCAGCTCGAGGGACTGCGCAAGCTGGGCGACCCGAATGCGTTTGCCAAAGAATATTATGAGGCCGGGATAGACGAGCTGCTTTATATCGACATCGTCGCCAGCCTGTACAACCGCAACAATTTAAGTGATATTGTGCGCAAAACCGTGGACGACGTCTATATCCCGGTCTGCGTCGGCGGCGGGCTGCGCAGCGTTGAGGATGTGCGCCACATCCTGTCGATGGGTGCGGACAAGGCGGCCATCAACACGGCGGCCATCAAGCGCCCCGAGCTTATCACCGAGGTTGCCGAGGCGTTCGGCAGCCAGTGCATGGTGCTGTCGATTCAGGCCAAGCGCAGCCGTACATGGCCCGGCAAGTGGGAAGCCTACTACGACAATGGCCGCGCCCACTCCGGCTATGACGTCGTCGAGTGGGCCAAGCGCGGCGTGGCGCTGGGCGCGGGCGAAATTCTGCTGACCAGCGTTGACAACGAGGGGTTACAGCAGGGTATGGACCTTGAATTGATCGAGGCCGTGACGAAAGCCGTGAACGTGCCGGTCATCTGCGGCGGCGGTGTCGGCTGCGGCGACGACATTGTGGACGCCGCCAACGCGGGCGCGGACGCCGTGGCCTGTGCCGCTGTGCTGCATTACAAAAAAGAAACCGTGACGGAGCTGAAAGAGGACATCCGCGCGGGCGGGGTGGAGGTGCGCCGGGTATGAAGGTAACAGTGATTGACTACGGCCTATCCAACCTGTTGAGCGTCCGCCATGCGTTTGCCCACTTTGGGGCCGAAACGCTGCTGACCAGTGACCCGGCGGACGTGCTGGCTGCGGAAAAGCTGGTGCTGCCGGGCGTCGGCGCGTTCAAGGACGGCATGGACGGTCTGGCACGGCTGGGGCTGATCGAGCCGATTCGCCAGAAGGCCGCCGCCGGTACACCGCTGCTGGGCATCTGCTTAGGAATGCAGATGCTGTTTGACGAGTCGGAGGAGTTCGGCCTGCACAAGGGCCTTGGGCTTATTCCGGGCCGTGTGGTAAAGATCCCCGACACGGACGTGGACGGCCATCCGCAGAAGGTGCCGCACATCAGCTGGGATCCGCTCTACCCCGGCGGCGGGCGCACGGATTTTTCCGGCACGGCGCTGGCCGCGCTCAAGCCCGGCGAGGAGTGCTATTTTATCCACAGCTATGAGGCCAAGCCCGCCCGTGATGAGGACCGCCTGGCCGACACCGTCTACGGCGGGCGCGAGATCTGCGCCGCCGCCAGCCACGGCAACGTCCTCGGCTGCCAGTTCCACCCGGAAAAATCCGGGGCGGTCGGACTGAAAATTATTGAGGAGTTTTTGAAATGACCGAGCGGTAGGGGCCGGACATGTCCGGCCCGGGGCTTTGCCATAAAAGCCGGCTTGCCGTACAGTTGCGGGCCGGGCATGCCCGGCCCCTACATAGCAATTATTTACAACGCCCTGTGCGATTCCGCACAGGGCGTTGCTTTTTCCCCCGCAATAGGCTATAATGTACCTTGTATAAATGTGCAAAGGGGAATTGCTATGTCCTGTGACTTGCTCGTCGGCTCCACCGGGTTTGTGGGGGGCAACCTGCTGGCCAAACATACCTTCGCCGCGGCATGTCACAGCAGTGACATAACCGCGCAGTACGGCACCCGCCCGGACCTCTGTGTCTACGCGGGCGTGCCGGCGGCCATGTTCCTGGCCAACGCCGACCCGGAGGCCGACCTTGCCGTCATGCGCGCCGCGCGGGAGAATATCCGCCAAATCGCGCCCAAAAGACTTGTCCTGATTTCCAGCATTGCCGTGCTGGCAGACAGCCGCGGCGTCTATGAGGACAGCCCCGCGCGGGACACCGAAGGTCTGCCCGCCTACGGCAAAAACCGTCTGCAATTGGAGCGCTGGGTGCGCGAGGACTTCCCCGACGCGCTCATTGTGCGCCTGCCCGCACTGTACGGCGCCGGCATCAGGAAAAACTTCCTCTTTGACCTGCACACCATCACCCCGGCCATGCTCAGGCCGGATAAATACAGCGAGCTGGCGGCAAAATCACCGCTTGTCAAATCAGCCTACACGCTGGCGGACAACGGCTTTTACAAGCTGAACGGCACCGCCGACCCGGCAGCGCTGCGCGCCTTTTTTGCAGCCAACGACTTCAACGCCCTGGCCTTCACCGATGCCCGCAGCCGCTACCAGTTCTATAATTTAGGCCGTCTCTGGCCGGATATGGAGGCTGCCCGCGCCGCTGATTTAAAGCTGCTGCACCTCTGCACGCCGCCGGTCTCCGCCGCCGAGGTCTACACCGCCGTGACCGGCAAAGCGGACTGGTACAATGAACTGCCCAAGCCCCCGTTTGACTACGACCTGCGCAGCCGCCACGCGGCGCTTTTGGGCGGCAGCGGCGATTACCTTTGCACAAAACAACAAGAATTAGATGATATTACGCGCTTTATGCGCAGTTGGAGGGACTGACCCATGCCGAGCTATCAGCTTGCCATCTCGAACATTGCATGGCAGAAGGACGATGACGAAACCGTATACGCGGCCATGCAGCAGGCGGGCTTCACCGGCCTGGAGCTGGCCCCGACCCGCATTTTCTCCGAAGCACCGTATGAAAACCTGACGAGTGCGCTGCTGTTCGGCGGCTACCTCAAAAACCGCTGGGGCTTCTCGGTGCCCAGTCTGCAAAGCATCTGGTACGGCCAGAAGGGCAATATCTTTGACCCTGCCGACACCGAGCACCTGCTGGACTACACGGCGCAGGCGTTCCAGTTCGCCCACAGCCTGAACTGCCCGTCGCTGGTGTTCGGCTGCCCGAAGAACCGTATGCGCCCGCTGGGGGCCAACGATGCCGCCGCCGAGGCGTTCTTCATGCAGGCGGGCAACCTGGCCGCGCGGTACGGCGTGCATCTGGCGCTGGAGGCCAACCCGCCGATGTACACGAACTACCTGAACGGCACCGCCGACGCCTTTGCGCTCGTCAAGCGGCTGGACAACCCGGGCTTGTCGGTCAATCTGGACCTGTCCACCGTGCTGGCGCAGGGAGAGCACTTGCAGAGCTTCATCGATGATATGCAGTATGTCAGCCATGTCCACATCAGTGAGCCGGGTCTGGTCCCGATTGAGCGCCGCCCCGAGCACAAGGAGCTGGCGCTGCTGCTGGGGGCTGTCGGCTACCGCGGCTTCGTCTCTGTCGAGATGGCCCACACCGACGTGGATACGATCCGCCGCACGATGGACTATATCGCGGAGGTGTTCGCATGATCGAGTATGAGCGCACAAACTTGAACGGCGTGCCCGACTACACGGCTGTGGAGTTTGAGGGCCGCCGCCATGACTACTGCCTGCTGATCCCCGTCATCAACGAGGGCGCGCGCATCCTGACCGAGCTGGGCCGCGCCCAGAAGGCGGGCATCGACCAGCTCTGCGACATCGTCATCTGCGACGGCGGCTCCACTGACGGCAGCATGAAGCGGGAGACGCTGGCGCTCTACCACGTCAACACGCTGCTGACGAAAACCGGCCCCGGCAGGCAGGGCGCCCAGCTGCGCATGGGCATGTATTTTGCGCTGGACCGCAATTATAAAGGCATCCTGACCATCGACGGCAACAACAAGGACTCCATCGAGGACGTGCCCGAGTTTATCGCAAAACTGCAGGAGGGCTATGACCTCGTGCAGGGCAGCCGGTTTATCCGCGGCGGCCACGCCATCAACACGCCGCCGGTGCGCTATGCCGCCGTGCGGCTCATCCACGCGCCGCTCGTCAGCCTGGGGGCGCACCAGTGGTTCACCGATACGACCAACGCCTACCGCGCCTACAGCCGCGAGTACCTGACCCACCCGGATGTCCGCCCGCTGCGCGATGTCTTTGGCGGGTATGAGCTGCTGGCGTATTTAAGCATCCGCGCGACGCAGCTGGGCCTGAAGGCCTGCGAGGTCCCCGTGACCCGCGCCTACCCTGCCACCGGCAAGACGCCGACGAAGATCAGCGGCTTCAAGGGCAACAGCGACCTGATGAAGGTCCTGCTGAATGCGCTGGCCGGGAAGTATAATCCGTAAGTTCTATTTTGCAAAGATGCAGGGGCGAGCAGTGCTCGCCCGCGGCACTTGGCGGCAGCCGCAAAGTGCCCGGGTCGATGACGAGCATCGACCCCTACAATGCCGGGGCGGGTCCCATATCCGCCCGGCAATCGTCCGAAGGAATGTAAAAAGGGGAAACGCTCTATGACCTACGATAAAATCATCCTCGGCGCGGGGCTGTACGGCCTGTACGCGGCGCAGAAATGCGGCGCGGCGGGGCAGCGCGTCCTTGTGCTGGAGCGCGACCCCGCGCCCTTCATGCGCGCGACCTACATCAACCAGGCCCGTGTCCACATGGGCTACCACTACCCGCGCAGCTACTCCACGGCCATCAAGTCCGCCAACTATTTTGAGCGGTTCTGCAATGATTACGGCTTCTGCCTGCACACCGAGTTTGACCAGGTCTACGCCACCAGTGCGCACTTCTCCTGGACGAACGCGGCGGAATTCCGCCGGTTCTGCGCGGCGGCAGGCATCCGCTGCGACGACGTTGCGCCCGAGCGCTACTTCAACCCGGGTCTCTGCGACGGCGCGTTCCTGACCACCGAGTACACCTACGATGCGCAGATACTCAAGCGCTGGTTTCTGGAGCAGCTCGCCGCACTGCCCAACGTTGAGGTACTGTACAGCCACAAGCCGACGGCCATCGAGAAGGTCGGCAGTGCGTGGCGCGTGCAGGCGGGGGACATCACCGCCGAAACGCCCTACCTGCTCAACGCGACCTATGCGGGCGTCAACGACGTACACGCCATGCTCGGCCTGCCGCCGTTCGGCATTAAGTACGAAAAGTGCGAGATCATTTTGTGCACCGTGGACAAAAGCCTGAAAAACACCGGCATCACGGTCATGGACGGGCCGTTTTTCAGCCTGATGCCCTTCGGCCGGACCGGCCTGCACAGCCTGACGAGCGTGACCTTCACCCCGCATGAGACGAGCTATGACAGCGTCGCGACCTTCCCGTGCCAGCAGGAATGCGGCGGTGTGTGCAAGCCGGGCAGCCTGTACAACTGCAATGAGTGCCCAGCCAAGCCGCAAAGCGCCTGGCCCTACATGAGCCAGCTGGCCCGCAAGTATTTAAAGGAAGAATACGGCTTTGCCTACCACAGCAGCCTGTTCAGCATGAAGCCCATCTTAAAGGCCAGTGAGATCGACGACTCGCGCCCGACGGTGGTCCGCGTGATGAACGACGAGCCGAAGCTCGTCAGCGTGCTGTCCGGCAAGATCAACACGGTATACGACCTGGACGAGGTATTGGATGTATGATGCTTAAAGACAACAATTTTATTTCGGCAGTCGTCTACCTGCACAACGACGGCGCGCGCGCCGTGGAGTTCTGCCGCACGGTGGCCGCAGAGCTGGACGCCAACTTTAAACAATATGAGCTGGTCGTCGTGGACGACGCCTGCACCGACGACACGGTCAAACAGCTGCGCGCCTGGGGCAGGGAGCAGGACGCCCCGCTGACGATTTTGCACATGAGCATCTACCACGGGCTCGAGGACGCCATGAACGCCGGTCTCGATGCCGCCATCGGCGACTATGTCTATGAGTTCGACTCCACCGAGCTCTGCTACGCGCCGACGCTTATTATGCAGGCATACAGGGCGGCGCTGGACGGCAGCGATATTGTGTCGGTCTGCCCGCGCACCGTGCGCGGCGGCAGCAGCCTGTTTTATAAGGTGTTCAACGCCCACTCCCAGAGCGCCTACCGCCTGCGCACCGACGCGTTCCGTCTGGTGACGCGCCGCGCCATCAACCGCGTCCATGCGTCCAGCACGCACCTGCCCTACCGCAAGGCGGCCTACGCGGCCAGCGGCTTACGGATGGTCGATCTGGAATTTGACGGCCAGCTGACCGTTAAGCAGAAGGGCCGGTTCAATCTGGCACTGGACAGCCTGACGCTCTACACGAACTTCGGCTTCAAGGCCAGCGTGACCGTCACGCTCTGCATGATGGCGCTGGCGCTGGCCGAGCTGATCTATACCCTCGTCATCTTCGCCACCGGCCACCCGGTAGAGGGCTGGACGACGACGATGTTCGTCATCACCGTCGGGTTTGCGGGGCTGTTCGCCGTGCTGACCATCGTCGTCAAGTATCTGTCGCTGCTCTTAAATCTGACGTTCAGGCAGCAGAAATATCTTGTGGAAAGCATTGAGAAGCTGCAAAAATAACGCATGAGGAAGTTACCGATGAAGCATTTTCGCCCGCGGCTGTCCCGCCGCGCTTTCTGGGTGCTCTGCGCCCTGCTGGTCTGCCTGCGTCTGGCGCTGACGGGCTTTCAGCAGGCGTACATCTGGGTGGGCGGTGCGCCGCTGGACGACGAGCTGATGTTCCGCGCGGCCAACCATATCACAGCCGGGCAGTGGCTGGGCGCGTATGATTATCTGACGCTGTCCAAGGCCATGTTCTTCCCGGTGTGGCTGGCACTGCTGCACGCGCTGCACCTGCCGTATCTTATCAGCGGCGCGGCGCTCTGGTGCGGTGCGGCACTGCTGGCGGCGTTTGCCTTTTCGACGCTGTGGCGCAAAAAAGACCCCGCACAGGGCCGCGTGCTGACGCTCAGTCTGTTTGCGGCGCTGGCGTTTCTGCCGTCGAGCTGGGCGGCCTACACGCTGCGCGTCTACCGGGACAACATCTTTCCGGCGCTGTGTCTGTACTTCTTTGCGGGCATGGCGGGCATGGCGCTGCGCGCGGTGTTCACGCCGGAAAAGCCGCTCTGGCCGTGGCTGGCCGCGGCGGGCGCGGGTCTGGCCTGCGGCTATCTGGACCGCGAGGACGCCGGGCTGTTCCTGCTGCCGTTCGCCGCGGCGGCCACCGTCATTGTGGCCGTGGTGCTGGCGGGCAAGCGCCGCTGGAAGGCTCTGGCCGCGCAGGTCATCCCTTATGTCATGCTCGGCGTCGGCGTGCTGACCTTCTGCACCCTCAATTACACACACTACGGCGTGTTTGCGCTGTCCGACTTTTCGGAAGGCTCCTTTGCCGCGGCCATGGGCGCGATGATGCGCGTGGACACCGACAGCACCGCGCCCTACCTCTCCGTGCCCGCCGACGCCCGCGAGAAAATTTACGACGCTGTGCCGGAATTGGAGCCGCTGGCCTACTGGCTGGAGGAGGACGCCCAGCTGCAGAATGATTTCCGCGACCCAAATCTCGACGACTACCGCGCGGGCAGCTTCTATTGGGCCATCCGCCGCGCCGCGCAGTTTGAGGGCATCTACGCCGACGCTAAGACCGCCGACGCCTACTGGCAGACCGTGGCCGATAAGATCAACGCCGCCTGCGACGCGGGTACACTGCCCAGCCGCACCGGCAGGCGCGTGGCGACGAGCCAGCCAATCTCGGCGGCTTACGTCCCTTCGACGCTGGCCGAGACCTGGAACGGCTTTTGGCATGTGCTGGGCCTGCGGGACTGTGCGCCCTATGAGACGCTGCGGTCCATCGGCACCGAGGACGACTTTGCCGCCTGGTCCGGCTACCTGCACTGCGGCTTCAACAGCGCCGCCAACGCGGGGGAGGACACGCCCTACTACAGCCCGTACCAAAAGACGGTTTTTGCCGTCATGCAGGGCTGGACGCGGGTCTGCAGTATTTTGCTTACGGTGGGCGCGCTCTGCGCCGTGCTGTGCCAGCTGGCAGAGCTTTTGCCGCAGCGGCGTCAAAAATGCACGGCACAGACCGTTGTGCCGTGGCTGCTGCTGTTCGGCATCTTCGGCATTGCGCTGCTGCGCTGTGCCATGATCGCCTTTGTCGAGGTGTCCAGCTTCGGCATCGGCACCAGCACGATGTACCTGGCAACGGTGCATCCGCTGCTGGTCCTGTACGCATTTGCCGGGCTGCTTTTGTACGGCAGACCGAGAAAAACTGACAAACGAAGGGAGAACGCATGACAGATCTACTGGTCATCGGCGGCGGCGCGGCGGGCCTGATGGCAGCCGGGGCCGCCTGTGCCCGCGGGCTGACCGTGACCGTGCTGGAGCACAACCCCAAGGGACCGGGCCAAAAGCTGCTTATCACCGGAAAGGGACGCTGCAACGTCACAAGCGACAGCGATGTTCGGGAGTTTCTGCCCTATGTGCGGCATAACGGGCGGTTTTTGTATTCGAGCCTTTACGCCTTCCCGCCGTCGGCGGCTATGGAGCTGTTCGAGTCGCTCGGCGTGCCGCTCAAAACCGAGCGCGGGCGGCGGGTATTTCCCCGGAGTGACCGCGCCGCCGACGTGCTGGCCGCGCTGCGCGATTATGCACGCGATGCGGAATTTGTGCGCGGCAGCGCAAAAAAGCTGGTCATCGAGGACGGCGTCTGCAAGGGTGCTGTGACGGACCGCGGCGAGACGCTGCGGGCAGAAAACACGCTGATCGCCACGGGCGGCATCAGCTATCCGGCCACCGGCAGCGACGGCAGCGGCTACAGGCTGGCGCGGCAGGCGGGGCACACGATCATGCCGCCGCAGCCCAGCCTGTGCAGTCTGGTCAGCCCCGACCCGGCCTGCCGCCGCATGATGGGCCTGGCCCTGCGCAACGTTACGCTGACGCTGCTCTGCGACGGCAAGCCGCTGTTTACCGAGCAGGGCGAGGCGCTGTTCACCCACTTCGGCCTGTCCGGGCCGCTCGTCCTGTCGGCCAGCACCTACATTGAGGATATAACGAAGCACCGCTATATCTGTGAGTTTGACTTGAAGCCCGCGCTGGATGAAAAAACGCTCTATGACCGCCTGACCCGCGACTTTGCGGAGCAGGGCAGCCACAGTGCGCAGGGGGCGCTGGCAAAGCTGCTGCCCAACTCGATGCGCCCCGTCGCCGTCGAAAAGTGGGGCATCGACCCCGCCACGAAGGCCGCGCAGATCACGCGGGAGCAGAAACAGGCGCTCGTTGACCTGTGCAAGCACTGGCAGGTGCCGGTCAGCGCGCTGGGCGATAAAGAGCACGCCGTCATCACCGCCGGCGGCGTCGATGTCCGCGAGGTAGACCCCAAGACGATGGCCAGCAAGCTGTGCGCGGGCCTGTACTTTGCCGGGGAGGTCCTCGACGTGGACGCCCGCACCGGCGGGTATAACCTGCAAATTGCCTGGTCAACCGCCGTGGCGGCAGCCAAGGCGCTGTAACCCCAGCCTTCCCCCGAGGGGGAAGGCGGCCCCGCAGGGCCGGATGAGGGCAGACCTTACGGCAGCCGCACGGGAAGGAGAAACCACCCGGTAGGGGCCGGGCGTGCCCGGCCTGCGGCTCTGCGGCGGTAACCCTCTAACGGGCAGCCCCCGCAAGCTCTCCCCACATCAGCCGCCTGCGGGCGGCAGCTTCTCCCCCAAAGGGAGAAGCCAAAGACGATTCTATTTAAAGGGATGATAACTATGATTTCCATCGCAATCGACGGCCCGTCCGGGGCCGGTAAATCCAGTCTCGCCAAGGCGCTCGCCAAAGACCTCGGCTATGTCTACGTTGACACCGGCGCCATGTACCGCTCCATCGGCCTGTACGCCGTCCGTGCGGGCGTTGACCCGCATGACGCCGACGCTGTCGCCGCACTGCTGCCGCAGGTCAAGCTCGGCATCCGCCTGATCGACGGTGCGCAGCACATTTATTTAAACGGCGAGGACGTCAGCACGGCCATCCGCGCCGAGGAGATCGGCATGGCTGCGTCCGCCGTGGCCGCACACCCCGCGGTGCGCGGCTTTCTGCTGGACACCCAGCGCGGCCTGGCCGAAAGCCAGAACATCCTGATGGATGGCCGCGACATCGGCACCGTTGTGCTGCCCAACGCCACGGTCAAGATCTTCCTGACCGCCAGCGCCGAGGCCCGCGCCCAGCGCCGCGCCAAGGAGCTGGCCGAGAAGGGCCAGCCCGCGGACTTTGCCACCGTGCTGGCCGACATCCGGCAGCGCGACTACCAGGACAGCCACCGCGCCGTGGCCCCGCTCAAACAGGCCGACGACGCCATTCTGGTGGACACAAGCAGCATCGGCCTGCAGGAGAGCTTTGACCTGCTCAAGCGCACGATTCTTGCGCACATCTAAGGGGGCTGACGATGCTTTTATACTGGATTCTGCTGCCCATCGTCTGGGTGCTGGCCCACATTCTGTTCCGGTTCGAGGTCATCGGGCGCGAGAATTTGAAGGCCGTCCGTGATGGGCGCGCCTACGTCATCGCACCGAACCACATTGCCAACCTTGACCCTGTCTTGATCGCTATAACGATATTTGACTGGAAGCGGCTGCGCATTCTGGCCAAGGAGGAGCTGTTCAAAAATCCGCTGGCCGGCTGGTTCCTGCGCTGCATGGGTGCTGTTTCCATCGAGCGCGGCAAGGGTGACACCACCACCGTCGAAAAGCTGACGAACGAGTGCAAAAATGGTACGGGCATCATGATCTTCCCCGAGGGGACCCGCACAAAGACCGGCAAGCTGGGCGTGATCAAGAGCGGCGCATTTGTGATCGCCGCCGCCTCGGGTGCAGACATGCTGCCTGTGCGCATCATCTACGGCACCAAGGACGGCAGGCTGCACCTTTTCTGCAAGGTGCGCATCGTCTTTGGCGAGCCGATCCCCGCCGCGGATCTGCAGATCAGGGACCAGAGCCACAAAATGGCGGAGCTGCGCCGTATGAAGAACCGCCTGCGCGACGAGCTGGAGCAGCTGCTGGCCGACAACGCCTTTGCCATGCCCGTCGTAGAAGCGGCACCGGAGCCGGAACAGCTGCCTGAAAAAAGCGAGTGAGCTGTAGGGGACGATGCTCGCATCGCCCCGCAGACAGAGCGGCAGCCGTAGCGTTCCCGGGCCGGTGACAGGCATCGGCCCCTACAACCTGTAAAAAGGAGCTTATCTATGGAGATCATCCGTGCCAAAACCGCCGGCTTCTGCTTCGGTGTGGACCGCGCGGTCAAGCTGACTTATGATTTATTGGCGCAGGGACGCAAGGTTGCGACCCTCGGCCCATTGATCCACAACGCCCAGGTCGTGGCCGACTTGGAGGCGAAGGGCGCTGTGACCTGCCCGGATATTGACGCCGTGCCCGACGGGTATGAGGTCATCATCCGCAGCCATGGCGTGCCCAGAAGCGTCTATGACAAAATAAGCACACGCAGCCTGGCGTATCACGACGCCACCTGCCCGTTTGTTGCAAAAATCCATAAAATCGCGATGGAAGCGGACAAAAACGGTGCGCTTTTGCTTGTTGCAGGCGACGCCGACCACCCCGAAGTACAGGGAATTGTCGGCCATACAAGCGGCCCTGTGCAGGTTTTTGCCAATCTGGAGGAGCTGCAAAAATTGCTCCCTACGCTTTTGCAACAAGAATCCATCTACGTCGTCGCGCAAACGACATTTCGCGTGGAAAGTTGGGAAAATTGCAAAGCTTTTTTAAAAAAAGAGTGTACAAAAGCCAGAATTTTTGATACAATATGTAATGCAACGTGGGCGAGGCAACAGGAAGCGGAAGACCTCAGCCAAAAATGCGATCACATGGTCGTCATTGGTGGTCATCATTCTTCCAATACCCAAAAGCTGTTACAGGTCGCCGCGCGGCATACCAAGGCCATCAACGTCGAGACTGCTGATGAACTCGACCCTGCATGGCTTGCTGGTGCGGCGCGTGTGGGCGTGACAGCCGGGGCTTCAACGCCTTCGTCTATAATTGAGGAGGTACTTAACAGTATGAGTGAAGAGATCCGTGACGACATGAGCTTCGAGGAGATGCTCAAAGCTACCGAAGCCAATGCAAATGTTTACACCGGAAAGATCGTAAAAGCCAAGGTCATCAGCGTTTCCCCGACGGAGTGCATCGTCGGTGTCGACGGCTCCAAGCACACCGGCATTGTGCCCCTGCGCGAGATGAGCCATGACCCCAACGCCAAGATGGAAGACCTTGTTAAAGAGGGCGACGAGCTGGATCTGGTTGTTGTCAAGACCAACGATCAGGAGGGTGTTGACACCCTGTCCCGCGTCCGTTTTGAGGCCCAGAAGGGCATGAAGGACGTCTCCGAGGCTGCCGAGAACGGCACCGTTATGGAAGGCGACGTCATGGAGGCCAACAAGGGCGGCGTTGTTGTCAACGTCAAGGGCGTCCGCGTCTTTGTTCCCCGTTCTCAGGCCACCATGCGCCGTGACGAGGACTACACCAAGCTGGTTGGCCAGCACGTTCAGCTGGTCATTACCGAGTGCGCAGGCCGCAAGATCGTCGGCTCCATCAACAAGGTCACTGCCGAGGCCAACAAGGCCAAGCGCGAGGAGTTCTGGGCCAATGTTGAGGTCGGCAAGCAGTATAAGGGCGTTGTCAAGAGCCTGACCTCTTACGGCGCTTTCGTTGACGTGGGCGGTGTCGATGGCCTGTGCCACATCAGCGAGCTGAGCTGGAACAACATCAAGCATCCCTCCGAGGTCGTCAAGGTCGGCGACGAGATCGAGGTCTACGTCAAGAGCTACGATCCCGAGAACCAGAAGGTCTCCCTGGGCTACAAGAAGGAAGAGGACAACCCCTGGGTCAAGCTGGAGAATGAGGTTCCCGTCGGCACCGAGTTCACCGCTCCCGTTGTCTCCATCACCAAGTTCGGCGCTTTCGTCCGCATCATGCCGGGCATTGACGGTCTCGTTCATATCAGCGAGATCAGCAATGAGCGCGTGAACAAGGTCTCCGACGTGCTGAAGGTCGGTGACGAGGTCCGCGTTAAGCTGACCGCCGTTGACTTTGACCGCAAGCGCATCAGCCTGTCCATGAAGGCCTGCCTCGACGAGAACGGCGAGGACGCTGAATAATTCTTAGTCATTGCGCAACCGTATGGGGCCTGCCTGTTGTAACAGGCAGGCCCCTTTTTGTACAAGTAACCTGTAGGGGGCGGCGTCCTCGACGCCCTGCGGGCGGGCAGTGCCCGCCTCTACAAACGTAAAACGGGTACATCATGCAAAAACTCAAAGACATCATCCAAAAATACTATGAGGGTCTGGCCTACCTGTTTTTCGGCGGGGTCGCAACGCTGCTGAACCTGGTCGTCTTTGCGGGCTTCCAGGCGGCGTTCGGTACAGACTTTGCCGCGGGCATCGGCAATATTCTGGACAACTGCATCTGCATCCTCTTTGCCTATTGGACAAATCGCACGTTCGTGTTCAAAAGCGCGAACAAGGGCAAGGCGGCCTGGGCGGAGTTCGGGCAGTTTGTCTCCTGCCGCATCGCCACGATGGTCATGGATCAGGTCATCATCTGGCTGGGCGTCAGCCTGCTGGGACCGCATGTCGCGTTTGCCGCGGCCAACGGCAAGCTGTGGGCCATGGGCGTCAAGCTGTTCAGCCAGGTCATCGTTATCGTGTCCAACTACGTTTTCAGCAAATTGTTTATCTTTAAAAAGAAGTAACGCATCATCCGGAAGGAGCATACCATGCTTATTTTTAAAGTGGCAAAATTTGTGCTCAAGCACCCGCTGCTGACCCATGGAGCCAGGCAGCTCGTGCACAAAAAACTACGTCCCCAAAAGGAGGCATCCCCTATGAAACAGAAAGTTCGCGGTCACGCATTCCGTCTGGTGGGGCTGATCCTGGGCATCATCGGTGCCACGGTCAGCATCACCTCCATCGTTTTCGCTGCCCTGGGCCTGCATCAGGCACGCCTGTGCAAGCATTGTGAGAAAGGGGAAAATTTCCGATGAAATACACGAAGGAAGAAATGCTGAGCAAGGTCGACCACACCCTGCTCAAGCCTGAGGCAACCTGGCCCCAGATCCGGACCCTCTGCGATGAGGCCATCGCCAACCACTGCGCGTCGGTCTGCATCAACACCTGCTACGTCAGGCAGGCCGTCGAGTATATGGCGGGCCGCGTGCCGGTCTGCTGTGTCGTCGGCTTCCCCCTTGGCGCTATGGACACCAAAAGCAAGGCATTTGAGGCTAAAACTGCCATTGAGAACGGCGCGTCCGAGGTCGATATGGTCATCAACATCGGCTGGCTGAAGAACAAGCAGTACGACGACGTCCGCAATGATATTGCCGCCGTCAAGGCTGCTGTGGGCGACAAGGTGCTGAAGGTCATCATCGAGACCTGCTTGCTGACCGACGACGAGAAGATCAAGATGTGCGACATCGTGCCCGAAGCCGGTGCCGACTTCATCAAGACATCTACCGGCTTCTCCACCGGCGGTGCGACCTTCCACGACATTGAGCTGTTCGCAAAGCACGTTGCGGGTCGCTGCAAGATCAAGGCTGCGGGCGGCATCTCCACCGTCGAGGACATCGAGAAGTTCCTCGACCTCGGCGCAGACCGCCTCCGGGCTCGCACCCGCCGTCGAACAGCGCATCCGCATGAATACGTCGAGCGCCGTGAACGCCAACTGGACCTTCCGGTTCGGCGGTCCCTATTACAGCCACCTGTTCATCGACAAGATCTACGCCAAGAGCGATCCGATCATCCCCTGCCAGTCGGTCTTCGACGTGCAGATCGCCGCGCGCCTGGGCTTCAAGTTCATCGAAGCCAACGTCCACGCCACGGCGACACCCGGCAAATACATCGTCATGCACGGCGTCAGAGGATGTCTGGGCGACCAGGTCACCGACCTCGACGGCAATTCGGCCGCCGACGTGGTGATCCGCCAGACGCCCTTCGACACGCTGATGAGCAAATACCGCTACCGCTCGCGCTACGCCAAATACCGCACGCACATCACCTCGATGGAGGAGTTCCTGCTGGAATGCCGCCGCAACAACATCGCACCGATGATCTCGCACGTCGACGAGGAGCAGGTGCGCATCATCCGCTCGATCATGGGCGAGAATTTCATCCTCTACTGGGGTACGCGCGAGGAGTTCTCGGGCCCCATTCTCGAATACCACACCTACAAGAGCATCCGACAGATCGTAGACCGCTGCAAATACATGGGCGCACCCTACCTCTACTGCATGGGCAACGTAAGAGATTTCACCGACGAACAGC
>OGMP01000688.1_pt1 | contig 32837 bp, 28 predicted proteins | sample 1573261 | NCBI WGS metagenome assembly OGMP01 (sample SAMEA2581878, study PRJEB24529) | metagenome | biome: Human gut stool | place: China | collected 2011 | reverse complement strand
CTGCTGATGTAAATGTCTCATACGCTGCTGTAGGAATATTGTATTTCTTCATAAGGTCCTTAGAAAATGCTTTAGAACCCTCAAGAATAGCTGCATTCTTTCTTGGTCCGAATACTCTTAAGCCCTCTGCCTCGAATACATCAACAACACCACCGACAAGTGGGTCATCCATACCGATAACAGTAAGGTCAATGCTGTTTTCCTTAGCAAATGCTACAAGCTTGTCAAACTCCATTGCCTTAATATCAACACACTCTGCAAGCTCTGCAATTCCTGCATTGCCCGGTGCACAGTATATCTTGTCAACCTTAGGGCTCTTGCTTAACTTCCAGCATATTGCATGCTCTCTTCCACCGCTGCCTACAACTAATACTTTCATCTTAATTCCTCCGCATACCATTATCTATATACTTAGCCAATAATCATTAATTAACATGTTTATTGGCAATCTTGTTAATTGCCTTAGGAAGAAGCTTCCATTCAGCCTGCTCCATAATTCTTTTCTGAAGAGTTTCAGGAGTGTCACCATCAAGTACATCAACTGCCTTCTGGAAAATAATCTCTCCTGTATCCATTCCTTCATCTACATAATGCACAGTTGCACCTGATACCTTAACACCTTTTTCTAAAGCTGCTTCATGAACCTTGAGTCCATAAAAACCAACTCCGCAGAAGGAAGGTATAAGTGATGGATGAATATTAATAATTCTGTGGCTGTACTGATGAACCATTTTCTCTGGAATTCTTACGAGGAATCCTGCGAGTACTATAAGATCAACATTAAGCTCATTCACTTTATCAAGCAATGCATCGTTAAATGCATCTCTGCTTTCATAATCCTTTGGTGATATGCAATATGCTGGAATATTGTTATCCTTAGCTCTTGTGAGTGCATATGCTCCGGCATTATTGCTTATAACTGCTACAAGCTCTGTGTTAGTGATTGTTCCATCCTTAACAGCATCGATAATAGCCTGAAGATTAGTTCCGCCTCCGGAAACCATAACTGCAACTCTTAGCATAAAGTAACTCCCTTCTCGCCAGCTTCAATGCTTCCGATAACATATGGAGTCTCACCTGCAGCCTTAACTGCCGCCATAACTGTATCAACATCAGCAGGATCAACAGCAAGTACAAGACCGATACCCATGTTAAATGTATTATACATCATATGCTCTTCGATATTGCCATCTTCTGCAAGCATCTTAAAGATTGGTGGTACTTCGTAGCTATCCTTCTTAATTACTGCCTTAACACCGTCTGGAAGCATTCTAGGTACATTTTCATAGAAACCACCACCTGTGATATGGCTACAGCCCTTAACCTTAACGCCTGCCTTCTTGATTTCCTTCATTGTCTTAACATATATCTTAGTTGGAGCAAGTAATGCCTCTCCTAATGTCTTTCCAAGTGAATCGTAATATGTATTAAGAGATTCCTCTGTCATTGTAAATACGCTTCTTACAAGAGAGAATCCATTGCTGTGTACACCGCTTGAAGCAATACCGATAAGAGTATCACCTGACTTGATGTTCTCGCCTGTAATAAGATCCTTCTTATCAACAACACCTACAGCAAATCCTGCAAGGTCGTATTCATCCTGTGGCATAAGTCCTGGATGCTCTGCTGTCTCACCACCGATAAGTGCACATTCAGACTGTCTGCAGCCTTCGGCAACACCGCCAACGATAGTAGCAATCTTTTCTGGATAATTCTTGCCGCATGCGATGTAGTCAAGGAAGAAAAGTGGCTCTCCACCAGCACATACAACATCGTTAACACACATAGCAACTGCATCAATACCGATAGTATCATGCTTATCCATAATGAAAGCTAACTTAACCTTAGTTCCACATCCGTCAGTTCCTGAAAGTAATACAGGCTCTTCCATCTCCTTAATCTTAGCGAGTGAAAATGCTCCTGAGAATCCGCCGATTCCGCCTAACACTTCTTCTCTCATAGTAGACTTAACAGCCTCTTTCATTAACTCAACTGACTTGTAACCTGCTTCAATATCAACTCCAGATTTCTTGTAATCCATGATTCTTTCTCCTTCAATATTATGATAAATGTAAGTTAATGTAACTATTCAGTTACTAATTAATAATTCTTATAACCGACTTCCTGAAGTCTGGCATCCTTCTTCTGAACACTTTCCTTAAGATTCTTAGTATAATCCTTAAGCCTTTCAAGAAGTGCTGCATCAGATGTTGCAAGAATCTTGGCTGCAAGAATACCTGCATTGGCACCACCGTTAATAGCAACAGTTGCAACAGGAATACCTGTAGGCATCTGTACTATTGAATATAATGAATCTCTACCGCCTAGTGATGTTGTGTGCATTGGAATACCAATAACAGGCATTGGGAAAATAGCTGCACACATACCCGGAAGATGCGCTGCCATACCTGCACCTGCAATAATAACCTTAAATCCCTTCTCCTCTGCACTCTTAGCGTATTCAAAGAATACGTCAGGCTCTCTGTGTGCTGAGATAATTGTCATCTCATATGAAATTCCTAACTGTTCAAGAATATCTGCTGCCTTTGCCATAACAGGCATATCAGAGTCACTTCCCATAACAATTCCTACTAAAGCCATATTAACCTCCTATGTCCGATAGATATAATATTAAAATTAGTGAAAACACTAATTATCATTGTACTTTGTTTTAAACTTTGCGTCAAGATAAAGCCTGTTTACAGCTTACAATTATATATTTATGATTCTGTTAAAAATGCATCATTAAGTGCAAGCGTGCCATCAAGCACGAATCTGCCGTTCTTAATCAAGTCTGTTCTTGTTCCATCCTCTGCCACAACAGTAATATTACCAATCTCATCATACGGAATGGTAATATCGGTGTGACAGTTATAATAAGCCTTGTCCGGCTCAGTCTTACGAAGAAGTGAAACCTCATTATCCCTTGAGATAATCTCTTTGCCATCCGGATTAGTTACATATACATCTTCTGCCCTTGAATAACATGTATCACCGACTGCAAAATGTGGTCCCATCTTCTCAACAATAAGAATCGGAAGCTTATACACAATATCATGCTTATTAGCAAACACATATGCTGTAGTGTTAGTTCCTATAGCAAACTCTCCGAGTGGCAGAGTTTCATGGTCATATAACACATTTGCCTTGAAAAGTTCTTTATTCTCAGCCTCATCATCAAAGTTAGTACATGTGTAATCCTTAACAAATCCGTCCTCAAACCATACCGTAAGATTATTAAACTTAATATCATTAAGATATACACTACTCACATTAAGAACGCCCGTTGTACCTTTAAGCACAGGTGATGTAAATACTTCTCCAAGCGGAATATTAACGTCCGCCAGGCAGTTCTCAAATACTGTCTGCGTCGTATGGTCGGTTATCTTCATAATAGAAACCTTCATGTCTGTGCAGTTTCCGTTATCTCCCTTAACCTCAACATACTGTGCAGTATCAAGCACATCAATAAGTGCCTGCTGGATAGCTTTATATTTGTTATAATCCAGGGTATTAATCTTAACAGTACCCTCGAATATTTCCTCGAAATTCTCGCCAATCTCAGGTACCGGATAAGCAATTATTGTAAAGCTTCTCTCCTCGCCTTTAATATACTCATTAACAATGCTTCCCGCGTCATTGCTGTATTTCACAGAAAGCTTCTGCTGCTTAGTATCAAGCGTTAATGCCTCGCTCTTAATCTGAGGCTCGAATGGCACTTCACCAAACACTTCCATAACAGCAGGTCCACCATGCACCGCTGCAAGCTCTTTGTTCTTCTCATATGCAAGCTTTAATGCGCCTGTCTTTCTCTCAATGAATTCTCCGTCCATATAAAGTGCATTGTCAAAACGATGGTCGAAATCCATCTGCTTGTTAGGATTAGCTCCGTAATAGCCAACCTTAATGTTAAGTCTTTTATTAATCGTGTTGACCGCTGCCCTGTATATCGTAGGCTTAAGTCCAAGCTTTTCAAAATTCTTAATCTCAGCCCTCACAAGTCTTTCAAATCCCAGACAGTATCTTATATTAACTGTTTTCTTCTTAGACAAATCCTTGCCTGTAAGCTCGAATCCGATTCTGTATCCTTCTGTAAATGTGTCTGCCATCTTCTGGATTTCTTCTTCACTGAGCGAACTAAGATACTCTGCTGTCTTAATCTCATTGTCTGTGACATACTCACCGAATCTGTACAGATATCTTACATCTGTAAGGTCAGACTCCATAATTATCTTAGTTGCAAAATCAAGTTCAGGGTCTAACAGCTCTCTTACCCGGTACTCCATAAGGTCATCACTGTAATCACTAACATACCAGTATACAGACTCTTTCATCTGCTTATAATCTGGCTTTCCACAGTCTTCCTCAGTCGATGCACACATGCAGTACACTTCAACAAAAAGCTCCATAAGTGCTGTCATTTCTGCCATTCTGCCTTCATATGCATACACAATCATTCCTCTTATCTCAACGTAAAGGAATGACAAAAGCCTTCCCTCTGATAGCCCAAACTTTGAAGCTGCATATGCCGGATTAGCGTAGCTTGTCTCGTAAGCCTTTCCAATTACATCTTCATACAGACCTGTATTCAGATTCTTATATTCTTCAAGTGAATAATCTCTGAAAACATCAGCTTTTAAGTCAGCCGCAAGCTTATCCATCTTAAGGATAAATGTGGCAATACATTTGAAATAATCTGCAAACCCATCCGTCTTAAGCCCAGGTTCCTCTGCTATCTCTTTAATTCTTTCTATTGCAAGAGCGTAACGCTCTTCTACATTATCATTAAACAATTTCTTTCTCCTTCTGCCCTGATAAGGATTATATTCCCATTAAGAATACTGCTATCATAAATACTGCTATTACCCCACACAGCATTGAACCAAATCTCGAAGTTCCGTAGAACTTATTATCTTCTTTGAAGCTGATTAGTCCGATTACTGTTCCAATTACCGCTAAGATAAGGCTTAATATTCCAAGACTTCCTACTCTTAAGCCGCCTTCTCCTGCTGCTTTAAAAGACAGATACACTCCGTAACCAAAAGAAAGCAATGACAGTATTCCCATCGCAGTCGATATCAAACCCCCAAGTGCCTGACTTTTATCAGAGAACTTGTATTTATTAAAAAGTTTCATTTTTTCACCTGTCCTTTTTACTAAACATTTTAACTATTCTGTATGCTATCGCATATACCGCATAACCGCACAATGCTCCCAGTACATTAAGCACAAGGTCATCAACATCAAAGCAGCCGACCTTACATATAAGCTGTACTGTTTCTATTGTAAGCGACAGTGCGAATCCATATGCAAATGTAGCAAAAGCATTAATTCTGCCATTGGAAAGCCACGGCACGAATATTCCAAATGGTATGAATGCCAGCACATTTCCAATTATATTAAGAAATGCTATCCAGCCAAGCGAGTCAAAATGTCCAAGATAACGCCAATAGCGCCTGATTTCCGTGAACAGTGTAAGATTGTATTTGTAACCGCTGGCTATCTCTGCCCTTCCCATTCCTTCTGCGAAAAAGACTACATAAAAGAGCAGAATCATATATATAACAAAAAGCGCCCATTTTATAAGCGTTACATAATGTTTCTTTTTCATAACAAATCTGCCCGGCAGGCATAATTAACCCACCAGGCAGTTCCCCTTCACTAGAATAAGCTATCTGATCTGTGTGCAAGAAGTCTTGCACCATTAATAATCATCATTACACCTGCACCGATACCAAAGAGTATTATCAGGATACCAAATACAAGATTAGATGCTCCTACTGACTTTAATTTCTTATAAAGATTCTCTTCCATAGTTAACCCTCCATTAACATCAGTTTTATGCGTTCTTAACACCATATTCTGCGTAATACTTGTCAATTGCCGCCTTAAGTGCATCATCAATAACTACCTTACCCTCACACTCTTTATTGTAAAGGTGTTCTACAACATCTGCCATAGATACAATTGCGCTTGTTGGGAAACCGTATCTTTCCTTAATCTCCTCAAGCGCACTCACCTTTCCGCCAAGGCCTACTTCCATACGGTTAAGTGAAACCATAAGTCCTACAATAGTAACATCTGCTGCCCCTCTTACCTTAGGAACTGTCTCTTCCATCGACTTACCGGATGTTGTTACATCTTCTATCATAATGACTCTGTCGCCATCCTTTAACTTGCTTCCGAGAAATCCGCCCTTATCAGCACCATGGTCCTTCTCTTCCTTACGGTCTGAGCAGTATCTTACTTCCTTGCCGTAAAGCTTTGCATATGCAACTGCTGTAACTACGCTGATTGGAATTCCCTTATATGCTGGTCCGAACAGTACATCAAAATCATCACCATATGTTTCATGAATAGCCTTTGCATAATACTCACCAAGTCTTGCAAGCTGTGTTCCTGTAACATACGCACCTGCGTTCATGAAGAAAGGTGACTTTCTTCCACTCTTTAAAGTAAAATCTCCAAACTTTAACACATCACTCTCTACCATAAAATCTATAAATTCCTGCTTATACTGCTCCATTATATCCTCCTTATTCAGCCCCGCTGTCCGGCGGTGCTGCTTCATATTCAATATTGATTTTATTTTATCATAAATGTTTTCCCGTTTCAATGCGTCTTTGGAACATTAAATCTGCATATTAAAATCTGCTCATCAAAATCCTATGTATGCTTTTCCTGATTATCTGGCAGCCGGAAATCACTAAAACCCACTAACCATTATCAAGTTAATAATTCAGCAGCTTCATGCTTACTCCCACAACACACCTTTAACCCCTATATATCTGTGCTCCTGTTACAAAAATATCAACAAAGTCCAAGCCTTTCTGCATCTCTCACAAATGTTTTAAAAAATGCAAAACATATAGAACATATGTTTGTTTTGTGTTATAATACTTATAGTTATTTCAGATATCATTATTTCAGCATATGATAACTATATTTTTCAAAATAATGATTATCTGAATAATCCGAATGACTAGAAGATATAAAATAAGAATATCACACGCAGAAACGCATAAACTATTATTGCTGCTAACAAAATGCTGTTTGACATCAATGGATATCAATGGTATATTAAATGTAGTGGTTGTGCTACGGAAACTTGCGATGCCCGTAGCCGGTGGAGTTCCATGCGTGGACTCCACTTTTTTTATGCCTGTTTCAGAAAGGAAATACTATATGGCAAAAAACTTTCTCACCTATGAGCAGCAACTACATATTCTTGAATATGACAAACAACTTGCTATTCCTAATCACGAATATGCCACTAAAAAACTGGAAGAACTCAGCTACTATTCTCTAATAGGCGGATACAAATCTCTTTTCAAACATGCTCCGTCAAATAAATATATTCATGGCGTTACTTTTGATGAATTGGTTTCTTTCTACTACTTTGATGAAGAGTTGCGCACTTTATTTCTGAAATACATTCTTCATGTAGAACGCCATATAAAATCCATGTTTTCCTATCACTTCTGTGAAAAATATGGTGAACAGCAGTCCATGTATCTTAATATAAATAATTATAATCACACCAGAAAGAACCATCGTGAACTGCTTCGCCTGACTCATTCATTACAAAAAGTTATTGCTACACCCAGCAAATATGCCTATATTGAGCATTCAGTCAATACATATCACAATGTACCATTATGGGTTGCAACAAATGCTTTAACATTTGGGCAGATTTCCAAAATGTATCAATATGCAACTACTGATATTAGAACCAAAATCAGCAAAAACTTTCAGAATGTTTCAGAAAAACAATTGCATCAGTTTATCAACATTATAGGCAAATGCCGTAATGTATGTGCTCATGGAGAGCGTCTATTTTCATTCAGAATAAACGAGACAATTCCTGATACCCTGCTACACCAAAAGCTTCAAATCAATCAAAACAATAATCACTATGTATACGGCAAGCAGGATTTATTCGCAGTTGTAATTGCCCTACGCTACCTGATAAATAATGATGAATTCAGACTCTTTAAAACTGCTCTTTCAAAACTTATAAAAACTGTAATTAAGCAGTGTCCTCATCTTACAGAGAAACAATTGCTTGATAATATGGGATTTCCTGCTAGCTGGGATAAAATCAGCCGATACAGGAAAATATAATTCAATATCTAACATGAGTTTATTGACATACACATCTTGTAATGTTAATGTACATATGGTTGCGCTACGGAAACTTGCGATGCCCGTAGCCGGTGGAGTTCCATGCGTGGGCTCCACTTTTTTATTTTCCACGAAGGTACCTTAAACTTACTACTTGTATCAATAATTTGCATTATGAGAAGTTCCAGGATGGAACTGTGAAATGTATTGAAGATGAGATACCGTTTGAAGTGCCGGAGGGGTGGGCTTGGGCACGATTCTTAGCAATTACGATTAATCGAGATAGTGAACGAAAACCAATATCTGCATCCCAACGTACGGATGTTGAAAAAATTTATGATTACTATGGCGCTTCTGGCAAGATTGACAAAATTGATAAATATATTTTTGACGAAAAACTTTTATTAATAGGTGAAGATGGTGCAAATCTTGTAACACGTAGTAAACCAATTGCTTTTTTTGCAGAAGGAAAATACTGGGTTAACAACCACGCTCATTGTATTGATTCTCCAGACAAATCCATCTTACAGTTTATTTGTTTTTTTATTAATGCAATTAACTTAGAAAAATATGTAACTGGTTCTGCACAGCCTAAAATGACACAAGATAATATGAACTCAATACTTGTTGCTTTACCCCCATATAAAGAGCAACAACTTATAAGTCAGCAGCTAGATATTATATGGGCATCTATAGATAAAATAGAGTTCGAAAAAGAAAATGTTTTAAAACTTGTAGATAATGCAAAATCCAAAATCCTAGACCTTGCCATTCGTGGAAAGCTTGTATCTCAAGACTCAAATAATGAGCCGGCTTCTGTTCTTCTTGAGCGTATCCGTGCTGAAAAAGAAGAACTTATTAAGCAGGGAAAAATCAAGCGTGATAAGAAGGAATCTGTTATTTTTAAAGGTGATGATAACTCTTATTATGAGAAGATTGGCAATAAAGTAAATTGTATTGATGAAGAAATTCCATTTGAATTGCCAGAAGGTTGGGCTTTTATTCGTCTAAAGATTGCATGGGAACTCATATCTGGAAGAGATTTGTCTCCATCAGAATATAACGATAAAAATGATGGGATTCCATATATTACAGGTGCAAGCAATTTTAGAAATGGGCATATTAGCTTAGTTCGTTGGACTACCGTTCCGCAAGTTATTACTCGGAGAGGAGACTTACTTCTGACTTGCAAAGGAACTATCGGCGAAATCGCACATAATAACTTTGGGGAAGCTCACATTGCGCGTCAAATTATGGCTATTCGCAATATCTATAGCCTTAATATTGATTTTCTGGCATTATGCATTGAATATTCAATGACGAAAATCAAACAAGCTGCCAAGGGACTTATTCCGGGAATATCTCGTGAAGATATTCTTAACTTGGTTATACCTATTCCACCAATCAAAGAGCAAGAAAATATTTGCAACAAGCTCAAAGTAACTTTTTCAGCAATAGAGCATATTGAAAAGAGCCTCAATTGAGGCACTTTTCGATTATAGCCAGGTGGCTAAATGCAACATTTATAGATTTATCAATGCGTTTCTGTTCAGATAACGGAGGAACTGCGATGAGCATTTCTTTTAATGTAAGTGGCTTTAATTCCTTTTGGTTGGTTGATCCTTCGCCTTTCTTTTCAAGTTCGGTTTGATGTGCCTTCATAAAAGCATATAGGTAATGTGAGCTAATGCAACTAAAGCTACGAATTACCGTAACATAGGAATCAGGAACAATTAAGAGACCTGTAGTATTATCGGTATTTCTATAAATTCCGACTCGTCCAAGAGTACCTGTTCCGGTTGAGTTAATTACTATATCTCCATCTTGCATATGTTCATCAGTCGGATAACGTTTTATTGTGGTCTCGTCAAGATATTGAGCCAAACTAATATCTATGCCATTGTATTTGGTGTTGCATTTCTGAGCAAATACAATAACATTGCTGATTTCTGCATATTTTGGAGATTTTCCTCGACGAATTTCTTTAACACAGCAGTTTTCTAAACGCATCCATGTCCAAGTATCTGGAATATCATATGGTATGTCTTCATCAATGCAAGACACCTCACCATCAATCTTCTCATGATAAGAGGAGTGAAAACATCTTCGATATAATATTAAGGCGAATTTCTCGCAAAAATATTATATCGGAGGTGTCTTTTTATGAAGACAAAATTAACATTTGAGGAATACTTGAGGAAGGATAATTTATCAAAGAATACGATTACTTCGTATCTGTGGACAGTGAATTATTACACTGAGAATTACGATGCCGTCAGCAAAGAAAATCTGCTTGCATACAAGGGATACTTGATGGAATTCTTTAAACCTAAGACAGTAAATCTGCGTATACAGGCAATAAACAAGTACTTGGAATATTTAGACAAACAGCAATTACAGCTTAAGGCTGTTAAGGTACAACAAAAGAATTTTTTAGAAAATGTTATCAGCAATGCCGATTATAATTTTCTGAAAAAACAGCTCAAGAAAGATGGCAATATGGAATGGTATTTTGTGATTTGGTATTTAGCGGCTACAGGGGCAAGAGTAAGCGAGCTAATTCAAATTAAGATTGAACATATTGAAATTGGATATTTTGACTTATATACCAAAGGTGGTAAACTTCGTCGATTATACATACCGAAAAAATTAAAGAAAGAAACTCTTGAATGGCTGGAGGAAACGCATCGTTTCTCCGGCTATTTGTTTCTGAACAGATATGGCGAAAGAATTACAACAAGAGGAATTTCTCAACAGCTCAAGAACTATGCTGAAAAATACGGACTTGATAAAAAGGTGGTTTACCCACATTCATTCCGTCACAGATACGCAAAGAATTTTCTTGAGAAGTACAATGATATTGCTTTGCTTGCTGACCTTATGGGGCATGAGAGCATTGAAACAACACGCATTTACCTTCGCCGTACTGCCAGCGAACAACAGGAACTAGTAGATAAAATAGTAACCTGGTAAAAATTAAGCCGTCCTCGGATGAGGGCGGCTTAGATGTTATTCTATATTTTGGACTATGGAATCAAGCAAAGAATAATATTGATAAATCTTTTCGACTATTTTATTTTGTTCATTTATAGGTGGAATAGGAATAAGTGTGGTTCTTATATGTTCAAGGTGAAGATTAGGCACACCAATTCCCTTTAGAGAACTTTTAAAATAGTCTTGGATGGTATTACTTGCTATAATTTTCAGCAAGTACTGTGAGGAAATATTGTTATTTATTACTCTTAACAAAGCTAATGTTACATAAATATCAAACTCACATTCTCTATCAACTATTGCCGCAACTCCTGTAGTTCCATTTTTGGCAAGCAAAATATCATTCATTTTAGGTGATACTCTTGAATATAACTCATCATGTAAAGATTTTGGGATATACATGATATCATTCCAATTGATTTTTCCTGTAGTTATATTCTTTGCTGATAAGAAGATGTATCCGCTATCTGAATAGGTAGGCGTTTTGTGTGTTCCGTCAGTTATAGGATAACAGATTGTTTGTAATCTACTCCACTCCCAATTTTGAGGCACTTCAAACGGGATTTCATCATCAATATTGCTTATTATATCTCCAACTCTTTCATAATAAGAGTTATCATCACCTTTAAAGATAACAGATTTCTTCTTATCACGCTTGATTTTGCCTTGTTTAATCAGTTCTTCTTTCTCTGTACGGATGCGTTCTAGAAGAACAGAAGCAGGCTCATCATCTGGATTCTGCGGCACAAGCTGGCCTCGGATAGCAAGATCGAGGATTTTTGTTTTAGTAAAAAGTATTAGCTGACGCAGCTCATCCTCACTGCTCTGAATACCACTTATGTGCCGCAGACTACAATCAAGATGTGCAATTATACGGTACATTTCTTTTAGTGGTGGAATTGGAATAAGAAAGTTTGCGAGACTGGATAAGCTTAAATTGGCTCTGGCAACATTAACTTGATTAGCAAACATCAGATTAACACAGTAGTCGCTGTTTAAGCACTTTACAACATAGGACACCATATCTACGGCTATCAAACGAATGATTGCAACTGCCTGATTCGTGTTGGCAGAATCTACTAATGTATATTCGCACGTTCTTCCAATAGAAGCACCAACGATATTAGTTAGAATATCATGGGTTTCTAATATTGAGCGTGGTTGGATCTTGTTGATCTTCTCAGACAAGAATTTTGGGGATTCAAGCAGAAGTGTTTCAACTCCGACATTTTCACTTGTTATAAACATTGTGCCTGATGATGTATAATCTACTCCTTGCCATTTAGGTGATGCCCCCTTGGTAATAATCGCTGTTAAGGATACTAATCTGCTCCACGCCCACCCCTCCGGCACTTCAAACGGTATCTCATCTTCAATACATTTCACAGTTCCATCCTGGAACTTCTCATAATGCAAATTATCCTCACCTTTAAAGATAATTGTATCATTCTTAATATCCTTTTTCTTGAGCTTACCTTCCTTGAGCATCTGCTGCTTCTGCTCTCTGATGCGTTCCAACAATACCTCTGCTGGTTCATCATTTGGATCCTGTGGAACCAGTTTGCCACGGATAGCAAGATCAAGTATTTTTTGTCTTAATGCTTTTGTATCCATTACTCCTCCACTTCTCCAATCAATTGTTCTAATTCTGAGACTGCTTTGGCAATATTCTCAGACTTTTCTTTAATCTGATCAAGTAATTCCGCAAGTGTATAATTGTCTGTATCAGATTCAGTCTTCATCCATGTAATATCTAAACTTGTCTTATCTCTTGCAAGAATATCCTGAATTGAGAACTTACGCCATCTTCCATTTGGATTTTCTTCACTATATGTTTCTTTTCGCTTGCTTAAGTCTCCATCTGCATAGCATGCTATAAAGTCATCAAAGTGCTCTGGCTTTAAAGGATTAGTTTTTCCAAATGATGGCATGTCATTTCTAAGATCATAAATCCAGACTTCTTTTGTATTTCCCTTATCTGTTTTTCCACGAGTAAAGAAAAGTACATTTGTCTTAACACCCTGTGCATAGAATATTCCTGTAGGAAGACGCAGAATTGTATGTAAATTGCATTTATCTAATAAATCCAATCTAATTTTCTCTCCATCACCATCCGCAAATAACACATTATCCGGCAATACAACAGCAGCTCTTGCTTTTCCGTTGTTTTTTAAACTTCGATAAATATGCTGTAAAAAGTTTAACTGTTTGTTACTTGTATGATATGTAAAATCATCACGTGTAGCACGTTCTCCGCCTTTCTTAGTTCCAAAAGGTGGATTTGTCAAAACCAGATCGTAATCATGCATTGATTTTCCAATATTTGAAAGTGTATCACCTAATGTAATAGGAGCTTCAATATCATGGAGCATAGCATTCATCAATGCCAACCGATGTGTATCATGTACAAGCTCGCAACCTGTAAATGCTTCCTCCCTCTCAAATCTTGCCAAATCTGCATCTTCAATGTCAAAAAAATTATCTGTATGTTCTGATACATACTGATGAGCAGCAATCATAAAACCAAATGTTCCACATGCAGGGTCGTTACATCTCTCTCCTACTTGCGGTTTCATAAGTTTTGTCATAACATCAATCAAAACTCGTGGAGTAAAATACTGACCTGCACCTGATTTCTTTTCATTAGCGTTCTTCTCAAGTAAACCTTCATACAGATTTCCAAGTCCTTCTTCTCTTGCAGAATACCAATCAAGACTATCTATCGTGGCTATAATTTTTTCAAGATTCTTAGGCTCGTCAATATTTGTTGCTGCACCCTGATATATTTCACGAATTCTACCTGTACCATTATCTCCAAGTTCTGATAACAGCTCCTTGTAAAACTTTTTCAGTTCTACTCCACTTTTAGCCTTCAATTCATCCCAACGGTATTTCTCTGGAATCTGTTCTTCTGTTCCAGTTTCCTTAGCCATTTTCAAAAACAAAATATATGTTAACTCTGTAACATACTGATGATATGTGATACCATCATCTCTTAGTACATTACATAAATTCCATAATTTGGATACAATTTCTTGTGTTGTCATGCAACATTTCCTCCGTCATCATACAAATATTCATTCAATTCAAGCACAATGCTTTCAAGATTATTCTGAAATACTTTATTTATCTTATTGAAGCCTCCATAGCTTGCAAATCTGCTGTCTTCATCAAACACCTTAATATTCATTACAGATTCCCCTAGCAAATATTTTTCAATGCGAGATATCCAGCTCTGTTCCTGCTTTGAAAAATTATGTTTTTTTCTAAGTTTCTCAACAGCTCTGTGAATACGTGCTTCATGACTAACAAGCGTTGAGCCAATTGCATAGCGTCGAATCAAACTTATAATATCTGCCATTATCTCTTCATTAGTCAATTCATAAAGTGCAGTATTCAACTGCTGTGTAGTAAATCCTTCTCTATCGAGTGTTAACCTTAAATCCTTCAAATCTTTTCTTGTCAAATCCTTTGGTCTGGTACAGATAATATTCAATGCCGCAATTTCATTACGATTATTCTGAATATAACGTGAAAATGCATTCAGATAATCTTCTGGTTTTTCTGCATTTCCATATCCACGTGAATGTTCTGTCAATATATCCTCTGCATCAGAAACCACAACAGAACGAAAACCATTTGCTTTCGTTTCTTGCAGCATTTTGAATACATCACGGTATTTAAGCAGACTATTCTTAGCTTCCTGAACATCTGACTTTTTAATTTCCATAATAAACTGTGATGGGTCTTTTCCATCAGTCATGCTAATAAAATAATCCATCACTTTAGGCGACATATTTCGTTTCTTTCTCTGTAGTTTAGCAATTATCTGATTAATCTGCTGTTCTACCTGTTTATCATCATTTATTTCAGACAGCCCATCCAATAGTTGAGTAAAGCTTGTTGCAGGATTAACCACTACCGGTTTCATAGTATTCACATCATTCAAAGAATCATATACTCCCACAGGATCATATATTTCAAAATGTGTCTTATGAATTTTTTGACATAATCTGGTAGCACGTCCCAACATCTGTTCAAATAAAATACGTGATTTCACCCTACGCATAAACACTAAATTTGTAATTTCAGGCACATCAATTCCTGTAGTCAACAAGTCTACTGTTACTGCAATACTTGGATAATTCTCGTTCTTAAAGCGTTTGATAGCCTCCTGCACTTTCTTAGGATTTCCGCCTCCAACGCTACCTGTTATCTTCATAATAGCCTCATTAGAGACTCCATATTCCGAATAAATATCTCTCAAAATTGATACAATCATATCTGCATGTTGGTCATCAACTGCATATATTAGAGTTTTTCCCTGTTCTTCCGGATTCTCAGGATCAATATCACGAGCAATTTCACTTAAAACTGTCTTATTAAAATTCTCTGTAATAACCTGTCGATTAAATTGTTCAATATCAAAATCTAATTCATCATCCAACAACTCACTATTTGTAATTTCGCCTGTCACAGGATCATAAATCATAACTGTATCACCCAATTTGTAGTGAATTCCACCTGTACTAAGTTTTGTTTCCAGATGATGAGGAGCGTCATGATCTACTAAATACCCTTCTATGACAGCTTCCCTATATGTATATTTAAACACTGGTTGTCCAAAAATTTCTGTCGTCTGAAGTGCAGGTGTTGCCGTAAGTGCAATCTTCACCGCATCAAAATATTCAATTACACTTCGATATTTACTTTGATAATCTCTCTGGTCACGATACAAAATTTCGGTGTCACCCATTTCCTTATCAAGAATATATCCACGGTGTGCTTCATCAATGATAACCAGATCATAATCTGTAACAGCCGGCATAGTTTCTCCGTCATTATATAAAATACGCTTAACCATACTCTGAACAGTAGCTACCTGTATTCTAGTTTCTTTATCAATATTTTTATCTTCAAGTCCCTTGACATTATATATCTCATCAAGTGTCATTAAGTCTTCCAATTTAACTTCTTTGAATACATCTGATGCCTGTTCTCCAAGGGAAGTCCGATCAACAAGAAACAATATACGCTTGAATCGGTTCGTTTTTAAAAAGCGATAAATCATGCCTAATACTGTACGAGTCTTTCCTGTTCCTGTCGCCATAGCTAAAAGAATATTCTTTTTCCCTTCAATAACTGACTGTTCTGCCGCTTTTATCGCATTTAACTGATATTCACGCAAATTTAGCCCATTAGGGTCTGTAAGAAAATCATATGGCAATGCCTTCAATGCTGAATTACCCTCTTGAGGATTTTTCTCTAGCAATTCTACCATTCCCATAGGACTAATCCAACCATGAAGAGCTGTCGGATTATTTGCAGGGCTTCTTAAATCTAAAAACCATATACCTGACTTTGTTTCAAGCTGCTTTAGATATGGTCTTCCGTTGGTAGCAAAAGTAAATGGTACTTTGTATTCCCCCCATTCTCCAATCTGATACTCTGAATCTTCCTTACGAATATTACGTGGATATTCTTTCCCCTGATAATCAATAACAGACGGAATATCCTTATGTATTGCTTTTGCCTCAATAACACCTATCAACTTAGTGTCAACAAATAATGCATAGTCTACACGTCCACTCTGTCCTACTGTAGAATTTGTCGGCCATTCAGCAATAGCCATATTATGTCCTTTTGCCGGACGAGTTCCTTTAGAATAACGCAGATTTTCTGTATCTGCCTCCCAGCCTACTTGACGCAATTGTTCATCAATAATATATCTAGTTTCAGCTTCTGATTTAGGTCGCTGACTTGCCATTTTACCAGCCTGCTTCTGACGCTCTGATTTAGAAATAGCTTCTGCTATACTTGCTTTTTGTTCTGCCTGTTTTGTAAGTTCTTCTGCCTGTCTCTCTTCTGCAGCTTTCTCCTCCTGTGGAACCGAAACTCTCTTGTTTTCTAATTCAGGCATAACAAAATCATGATGCTGATAATTCCAATCGCCATAAGTCTGCATAAACCATTCACATAGACTATGAGCCATTTGAATCAGAATTTTACATTCTGATTCAGAATCATAATTCTCATGCACAGCTTTATTTCTGGCTTTTCTAAGAGCATGTAAAATATCCGTTAAATCTCTTGTTAGCAATCCCTCTCTTTGAAGAGTATCTATTCTTGTAACTGCTGTATTATCATATGGCAATTGGATTCTATCATAAGTAAACATTAAATTAACAATGCTCTCCCCTATCATTCCCAATTTCATAAGGCATGAATTAGGATCAGAAAAGCAATACTTTTCAGCCTGACAACCAAATGTTGCTAAAACCGGAAACTCTGATTGTAAAAAGTCAAAGTTTGAATTCATAAGAGTTACCTCCTCATTCCACCATTTTGTCCACTTAACTTCTCATAATATAATATTATATCATGTATAATAATATTTTTTCAATCTCATCCTGAGTTTCTCAAACACTCTAAAACACTATATCTTATCGAACATATGCTACACATATAATTAATCACATACCTTGGCAATCCGATTGATTTCGTATTTCCAATCCGACAGATTTCTAATTTCCAACCCGATTGTTTTTCAACATCATTTCCTTATAGCAAATAGTTTAAAACTCCCTTCACATTTCTCTTGACCTAAACCTGACTTTAGGTGCTATCATATAAAATGTATTAAAATATAAGATAAGGAGTATCAGAAAACATGTATATTGAGAATATTAACAGTCCTGCTGATGTGAAGACATTAAACATCATGCAGCTTAATGTCCTTGCAGAAGAAATGCGTCACGCCCTTCTTACAAGAGCCAGCAAACACGGCGGACATTTCGGTCCTAACTTCGGTATGGTAGAAGCAATCATCGCCATGCATTATGTATTTGATTCGCCTAAAGATAAAATCGTATTTGATGTATCACACCAGTGCTATCCTCACAAAATGCTCACTGGAAGAAAAGATGCATATCTTTATGAGGAGCATTATGATGATGTGTCAGGATACACTAATCCGGACGAAAGCGAACATGATTTCTTTACTGTAGGTCATACTTCAACTTCTATAAGTCTTGCCTGCGGTCTTGCCAAAGCAAGAGATTTAAACGGTGAAGATGGTAATGTAATCGCTGTTATAGGTGATGGTTCTTTAAGCGGCGGCGAGGCTTTGGAAGGTCTTGATTTTGCTTCTGAATTAAATAGCAACATGATTATTGTTGCTAACGATAACGACATGTCTATTGCTGAAAATCACGGTGGTCTTTATGGCAACTTAAAGCTTCTTCGTGAAACAAATGGACAGGCTGAATGTAATCTTTTCAAAGCAATGAACCTTGATTACATCTATGTTGATAAGGGTAATGATATCGCTTCTTTAATTGAAGCATTTGAAAAGGTTAAAGATACTAAAAAGGCGGTTGTTGTCCACATTAATACGCTTAAAGGCAAGGGTTATGCACCTGCTGAACAGAATAAGGAAGAATGGCACTGGCATATGCCTTTTGATATTGCAACCGGAGAATCTCTTTCCAAGGGCGGAGAGCCTGATTTCGCTGACGCTTCTTTAGAGTATCTTTTAAAGAAGATGGACGAGGACAAGAGTGTTGTTGCAATCACAGCCGGAACTCCTACTGTTATGGGATTTACTGCTGACATGAGAGCTAAAGCAGGAAAACAGTTTGTTGATGTTGGTATCGCAGAGGAAACTGCTGTTGCGTTAGCTTCCGGTATCGCTGCTAACGGCGGAAAGCCTGTATTTGGTGTTTACAGCTCATTTATACAGAGAGCCTATGACCAGATTACACAAGATGTATGTATCAATGGCAATGCTGTAACATTTGCAGTATTTGCAGGTTCTGTGTACGGGATGAATGATGTTACACATCTCGGGCTTCAGGATATTCCTATGCTTAACAGCATTCCTGGCCTTGTATATCTTGCGCCTGTTACCAAGGAAGATTATATTGCAATGCTTGACTGGTCTTTAACACAAAATGAGTATCCTGTTGCTATTAAAGTTCCGGGCGGCAGCATGATTTCAACAGGTGTACCTGTAACTAAAGATTTCAGCAAGCTTGACACTTACGAGATTACTAAGAAAGGAAGCAGAGTTGCTATCCTCGGGCTTGGAACTTTCTATGAAACTGCTGTAAAAGCCGCTAATATTCTTAAGACTTCACACGGAATTGACGCAACTGTTATCAATCCTTACTATATCTCAGGTATTGACGCAGACACTCTTAATGAATTAAAGAAAGACCACGCAGTAGTTGCAACTCTTGAGGACGGCTACCTTGAAGGCGGCTTCGGAACTAAGATTGCAGCATACTATGGTTCTTCTGATATGAAGGTATTAAACTTCGGTATTAAGAAAGAATTTATCGACAGATACGATGCATCAGAAGTATTAAAGGACAACCACCTTACTCCTGAACAGATTGCAGAAGATATCGCAGCAACATTATAACTATATTGTTTCATTATAATCGAAAAGACATGGCAATCATTTTTATCAATGACTGTCATGTCTTTTTAGAATTTATCCCTGTCTTTAGTTTCCATAATGGCTGTGGCATGATTAAATACATGCATATTTGACGTGATACCTATAGATAGTCGCATTAATTGAGTTCTTATAGGACAATTTCAGCAAATTGCCTGCTAAACCAGCCATTTTATCTCTCAATCCACCTATCAAAAGCTTCCTCGTGCCAGCCTTATAGGTAATTCCACACCGAAAACACTTTTTCTGTCTGAAAACAGCCTATAAAACCTCTATAAAAACAATCTTATAGGACGCACCTGCCTGAACGCCACACCACACTATATCTATCTCACCAACAGTCTCAAGCGCCACGCCTCAGCACGTCTCAACATTCCTTAGCAGCCTCCACAAACTCCTCAGCCCAGTGCTTCCACGACCACCTGACTTTGGCATACTGAACGCCTCTTGCCACTTTCTCCTTCATAGACCCCACATCAGCCACAAGGCTTTTAATCTTCTCTCCAACATTTTCCAGTTCATCAAGAGAATAATATTCAACTCCTGAATCCATAGGAATCTCACGCCGCATATAAGTACTTCCGTCTGTAATACTAACACAGCCATTCATTAACGCAAGCGGCGTCCTGTCATGTATTCCTGCCTTAAACCACGGAAGCTGGTTAATCGACAGACGGGCATTATTATATATATTTGGAAGCTCTCCATACATTACCTCTCCACAGTCCTTAACAAACTCTTTAATAAATGGCAAATCCTCTTTCATAAGAACCTCTGCCTTCGTAAGAAAAGTATCCCAGTTATGTCCATACAGCTTCACAGGCACATGATTTCTTATAAGTTGAACCACAATCTCCTGTCTTATGGCCGCCTGAATATAAACATCCGCCATGAAATTCTCCTGCAGCTTCTCCGCTGTCTGAACTCCACTAATACCCGGATACATCTGCCTTATGGCTTCCTCCTGCGTAAGCTCTGGATTATCAAACAGTCTTTGTGTAAATGTATTAAAAAAATAAACATTTTCACTATCCTGCTTCTTTGCCTTAAAATACACCATATCAGGGTCAGTATAAGACGCTGTGAATATCAGGTCATTATCACGCATATCATATGGCTTCAGACCGCTCTCTGCCTGCTTTGCAGCAAGCGGAAGAACAATACATCTGTTAATATGAGGATAGGTTTCATCAATAAACTTTTTATGCATCTCATCAAGACATATTACATTCATGTTCTTTAAAGGCACTTTGAGACTGTCATGATGATAGAACGGATGGTCAAGAATATAATGCCAGACAGATTTTCCAAGCCTGTCAAAACAGTATCTTCCTGAATCATCACATACTGCGTCCAGCTTTGTATTAATATCAAACACATAATCAAAAGGCTGGGAGTCATACTCATCAGCCAGCACACACAGCTTATCCTTCTGTGTGGCTTTATCTAATCTGATATGCATGACTTCCCAGCCCATAGCTTTTAATTCTTCACTTATACAGTCAATAAAGTAAGTTGTTGAGTCATAGCATATAGAACCATTACTTAAGAAAAGTATTCTATCTGACACAACCAATCAGCTCCTTAATATCTGCTACATTATTCTTTTCCATATATTCCCTGATTCCATCAATAACCTTAATAGTTGTATATGGATCATTAAAATTCGCTGTTCCGACAGCAACTGCACTTGCACCAACCATAATCATTTCAAGTGCATCCTCTGCTGTTCTGATTCCACCCATTCCGATTATAGGAAGGTTAATTGCATTGGCAACCTGATAAACCATTCTTACTGCGATTGGATGAATAGCAGGTCCTGATACACCCGCAGTCTTGTTAGCTACTGCAAATGTTCTTCTGTTCACATCAATCTTCATACCTGTAAGAGTATTAATAAGCGAAACTGCGTCAGCACCACCTGCCTCTACAGCCTTTGCCATCTCTGTAATATCAGTAACATTAGGGCTTAACTTCATAATAACCGGCTGCTTTGCTACCTTCTTAACCGCCTTAGTAATAGCTTCTGCAGAAGATGGAACCTGTCCGAAAGCAATTCCCCCCTCTTTGACATTAGGGCATGAGATATTGATTTCAAGAAGGTCAACTGGCTGTTCGCCAAGCTTTTCAACAGCATCCACATAATCTGCCTCAGATTTTCCACAAACATTAACAATAATCTTAGTATCGTACTGTTTAAGAAATGGAATATCTCTTTTTACAAATGTATCAAGTCCCGGATTCTGTAATCCGATAGCATTCATCATCCCACCATAAGTCTCAGCAATTCTTGGTGTAGGATTGCCCGGCCACGGAATATTGGCAACACCCTTGGTTGTCACTGCACCGAGTCTGTTAAGATCAACATATTCTCCGTACTCCATGCCTGAACCGAATGTTCCGGAAGCAACTGTCACAGGATTCTTTAATTCAACTCCTGCAATATTGACTGACATATTAATATCGCTCATTACAGTTCTACCTCCTTAACATTAAATACCGGACCTTCCTTGCACACTCTCTTATTCTTAACCTGAGAATGGTCGTCAATCTCTGTTGATTTACATACACATGCAAGACATGCACCAATTCCGCATGCCATCTTCTCTTCTAATGAAACATAACACGGAATATCATTCTCAAGTGCATATGCCTTAATTGCACGAAGCATAGGAGTTGGTCCACATGCAAATATAACATCTGCCTCAACCTTTTCCTGTTTTACAGCATCTAATACATTACCCTTTGCTCCAACGCTTCCATCTTCAGTTGCAATATACACATCTGTATCAGCAACTGCTTCAAAATCTTCCTTAAGGAAAGTCTGGCTGTTTCTGTAACCGACTACAACATTCTTGTGGCAGTCTAATCTTCTTGCAAGCTCAAGCATAGGAGGAACACCTATTCCGCCACCGAAAAGAATAGCCTTATCAAAACTTCTGCCTTCTGCCTTAATCTCTGTAGCAATTTTTCCCAGATCATAACCATTGCCAAGAGGTCCCTGAATATCAAGATATTCTCCCGCCTTCATCTTAGAAAACTCTTCTGTTCCCTTGCCGGCAACTCTGAATACAATTCTTAAATTATTATTCTCAACCTTACATATACTGATAGGTCTTGGTAACATTCTTGAACCATCATTAGAATATACTGATATAAACTGTCCTGCCTTAGCGTCCTTAGCAATATTCTTTGTTTCAAACCATATTTCATAGACTCCGTCAGCAAGACAATCCGCCTTAAGAATCTTCGCATTTTCTCTGTACGCCATAATAATCTCCATTATTAACCTGTGTGTAAATATGTATAATTACTTGCCAAGTGCTCCGTTGATATCAGCAATCATATCAAGAGCAGCCTGTCTTGAAGCTTCTCCGAAGTTCTTCTCACCAAACTTCGCATACTGCTCCTTAGTATATGCTGCAATAATTCCTCTTGAGCTGTTTACAATAGCTCCAAGTCCGTCAGGATTAAAGAAATCAACAAGATCCTTGCCCTGTCCGCCCTGTGCACCATATCCTGGTACAAGGATATACGCCTTAGGCATAACCTTTCTTAATACTCTTCCCATCTCTGGGTAAGTAGCTCCAACAACCGCACCGACATTGCTGTAATCTCCGTCCATGCTTGAAGCTCCCCACTCATTAACCTTCTCACCAACTAACTCATATAATGGTCTTCCGTTGATAAGCTGATCCTGGAATTCTCCGCTTGAAGGATTAGAAGTCTTAACAAGTATAAATATACCTCTGTCCTGCTCATTACAAACCTTAATAAATGGATTGATTCCATCAGAGCCAAGATATGGATTAACAGTTGCAAAATCTTCGTCAAAAGGTGTAATTGCCTTAGATCCAACATTTACCTTTCCAAGATGTGCTACCGCATAAGCCTCAGAAGTTGAACCAATATCACCTCTCTTAACATCACCGATAACAATCATGCCTTTCTCGTGACAGTAATCAACTGTTTTCTTGAATGCCTTAAGTCCTTCAATTCCAAACTGCTCATACATTGCAATCTGTGGTTTAACAGCTGGAACAATGTCATATATATTATCTATAATACCTTTGTTATACTGCCATATAGCCTCTGCTGCTCCCTCAAGTGTCTCACCATACTGCTCAAATGCAGCATCTGCAAGATGCTTTGGAAGATACTTCATCATCGGATCAAGTCCTACAACTATTGGTGCATTAGTCTCTACAATCTTATCAACAAGCTTCTTAATCATTAATCTACTTTAGCCTCCTTAATTCATACGCAAAATCACTTTATTCTACAACTTTGGAACTTCTCTTTCAATAAGAATTTCTGTTCCATTATGGTCTGAATACACAACTCTTCCATTAACAAGCGTATATAAAACCTTTCCATACACATGCATTCCTTCAAATGGAGTATTCTTTCCCTTTGAAGCAAATCTGTTGCTGTCAATATCATACTCTTCTGTAGGATTAACAACTGTTATATCAGCAACTTTTCCCGGTGCAAGAACTCCTCTGTCAATTCCAAGTATCTTAGCCGGATTATAACTCATTTTCTCAACCATCTGTAACGGAGTAAGCACTCCTGTTCTTACAAGCTCAGTAATAGTAACCGGAACTGCTGTTTCAAGACCTACTACACCAAACGGTGCTTCGTCAAAAGGTCTTTCCTTCTCAGTAGGATGATGTGGAGCATGGTCTGTTGCAATAACATCAATAACCCCTGATGCAAGCGCTTCTTTAAGAGCCTTTACATCATCTGCCTTTCTTAAAGGAGGGTTAATCTTAAAGTTTGCATCATCCCCGTTCACCGCATCCTCTGTCAGCGTGAAATGATGTGGGGCAACCTCTGCTGTCACTGGAATCCCCTGCTCCTTGGCAATCTTTATAATAAATGCTGATTCCTTATTAGACACATGACTTATATGCAGTTTTGCGCCTGTATTCTTTGCAAGAAGAATATCTCTTGCAACAATAACATCCTCAACGGCATCCATTATTCCGAAAAGACCAAGTTCCTTGGCTCTCTCTCCGGCATTCATAACACCTCTTGCAGCCAGGTTAGTATCTTCACAATGTGCAAATACCGGAATATCAACCTCTGCCGCCTGCCTCATAGCCTGCCTTGCAGTTCTTGCATTCATAATAGTTCCGCCATTGTCACTGACTGCAACAGCACCTGCATCCTTAAGGGCCTCAAAATCAGTAAGATACTCACCCTCCTGACCTGCTGTCATGGCAGCTATTGTATACAGATTAATGTCAGTAACCTCTTCTGCCTTATCTGTTACATATTGCAGCATATCAACATTATCAATTACAGGTTTCGTATTAGGCATCATGCAGACTGTTGTATATCCGCCTCTTGCTGCTGCTCTTGAGCCTGTTCTGATTGTTTCCTTATGCTCAAGTCCTGGTTCCCTGAAATGTGCATTAAGGTCAACCAGTCCAGGCATAACCATACAGCCTGATGCATCAATCACTTCATCAGCCTGTGACTCATCAATATTCTCTTCCATTGCTGCAATAAATCCGTCCTTAATAAGAACATCAATAACTTTGTCTGTTTTACTTGCAGGATCAAGTACTCTGCCTTCTTTAATCAGTATGTTCATTTGCCCAATCTCCCCTCTAAGTTTTTCTCTTCAAAAATATTGGCTGGTACAGGCTTTCCAAAATAATATCCCTGTATATAATCCACGCCAAGACTTTTAAGCAGTTCAAACTGCTCCTTATGTTCAACACCTTCGACAACAATCTTAGTACCGATAGTCTTGGAAAGGTCAACTATAAGCTTAATAAATGCCTGTGCATAATCATCTTCAACAATATCATCAATAAATGTCTTATCAACCTTAATGATATCAAGAGGAAGTTGCTTTATATAGTTAAGTGAAGAATAACCTGTACCAAAATCATCAAGTGCAATCCTAGGTCCTAACTTCTTAAGTCCTGTAATAATATCCATAACTCTCTGCATATCATTAATTGCAAATGATTCTGTAATCTCAAGTACTATATTCTTAGGATTAACACCTGTCTTATCAAGAATTCTTTTAATATTCTCAACCACATTCTTCTGTAAAAGCTGCACTACCGACAGATTCACATTAATATAGAAATCCGGATGTCCGTTATCATTCCATAGCTTACATCTTCTGCATGCCTCTTCTAGAACATAGTCACCAATCGAAGTAATAAGTCCAAGATATTCTGCCAGCGGTATAAACTCACCTGGTCCCATAAATCCCAGTGCCTTGCTGTCCCATCTTACAAGTGCCTCACAGGAAGTACACATCTGTGTATTGACATTTACAACAGGCTGATAGAATACTACGAATTCGTCAATTCCTGTAGAAACTGCCTGTCTCATATTATTCTCGATATCAAGTCTCTTGGCTGTCGAATTCTCAACCTCACTGCTGTAATAAGTATAGCCGTTCTTTCCTGACCTCTTTGCCTCATACATCGCAACATCTGCCATTCTTGTTATTTCATGAACATCAACACTGTTATCCGGGAACACAGCAACTCCCATACTCATTGTACAGAAATATTCAGTTTCCATAAGATACCACGGCTTATTAAACAAAGCAGTTATATTGCCAATAATATTATTTATGTCTCCAAATATTTCAGGTTCAACTATTATTACAAATTCATCTCCACCCATTCTGTAACAATGTCCACGCAAACCTGGAATTCCCGTAAGTCCTGCCGCAATCTGCTGAAGAAGTATATCCCCATACTGATGGCCAAGTCCATCATTAATATGCTTGAAATCATCAAGATCAATAAACAGTACCGCTCCTTTAAGTCCTGCCTTTTCCGTTCTTCTTATAACTTTTCTTAAATCGACTTCACATTTCATACGGTTATACAGACCTGTAAGAAAATCATTATGTGCCTGATATTCAATCTTCTGCTGATTCTTTTTCTTCTGGGTAATATCTACGGCGGTCACAACAATAACCTCACTTCCGTCAATCCACTCCAATTCAGAAAACCTCACCTCAAACCACAATCCTGACTCTGTATTATAGCGTTCCATGGATGCTCCGATGCTTCTATGTACATCTTCGCATGTAAACACATCCTCCAGACATTCCCTTATTGTATCCCGAACCTCCTGTACATTAGCTGCCATCTCATTCTCAAACAATATATTGCCAGAATACCTGCTGCACACAATAATTCCAGAGCCTATATTATCAAGAATCTTCTGTAAAACATCATAAGATGATATAAGTGAATTATTAATTACCTTGCTCTGTGCTATACCATGAAGTACCAGTGCCATGTCGCTTATGTATTCCTTAATCTTATTATCTGATACTGCCTGTACATCATTACTAAGAACTATAAGATACATTGCTTTTACATTATTAATTAAAATCGGTACTGTTATGCTCAGTTTTACTCCAAGTCTGTCCAGAAGCCCTTTCTGTGCTGTATCCGCATTTCCTTCGTATGTAATCTTAATTGCATCTGAACATAATACAAACTCTGACCGTTTAACCGTGCCTGATTCATCTTTAAAACAATTTCCGGTTTCAGATATCACATGCATAGTGTCACTTTCCCTGTCTATCTGCATTACAACAGCATCACATATATCCATGCTGTCAGTTATGCATTCAAGAACACTATCTGCTGCCTGAGTAAATGTAACATTATTTTCAAGCATACGTATAATCTCTGAAAGCCCTATATTTCTGTTATTATCACTACCCAAAATATTCCTCCAGCAATACACAAATCTAATAATATTATAGCCTATTACAATCTTTTTGGAAACTGATTTTTGCATGATTTTACAATCATTTCAATATACATTTTTAATTTAACAGATAATTAATTGTTTTATCTTTTTGAGGGTGTTATTATATCTCTATATCAATTTATTTATGAGGATTATTATGGATATTATTAAATTCAACACAACATTAAAAGCTTCTGGAAAGGATTATTTCAAGATTGTATTTTGGAACAGATTTATAAGAAACCCAATTGAACTTATTCTGTCATGGCTTCCTGCCGTAATTTCACTCGTACTTTTGTGCCTGCATTATTATTCCAGCTTTTTACTGATTCTTTATGCTGTATGCTGGTTTTACCCAATATATATTTTTGGATACCAGTTCAGATCAAGTGTTAACTATCATTTAAAGCACAGAGATCCATCAGAAGAAGCCCCATGTACAATTACTCTTATGAATAATGCTATTATGGCAGATATTCCAGAGCATAATCTTGTATACACATATGAGTGGAATCAGTTCACTAATGTTTACAACAAATTCGGCTATTACATGTTATTTAACAAAGGACGTATGATTGTCATGTTAAGTCAGAAGGACATGTCAGATGATATCAAAGCTGCTGTTCCTGCCTATATCAAGTCACATGTTGACAGAAACATTTGCAAAATCAATTTCTAAAAACTATACACAAAAGGCGTTTCAAACAATTACATCTGAAACGCCTTTTATTATACTCTTTTAAGTTATCTTGCAAGCCATCCGCCGTCAACAGCCAGTGTAAATCCATTAACATAATCTGATGCAGCTGATGCAAGGAACACAACTGCTCCCTTCATATCATCAGGAGTTCCCCAGCGTCCTGCCGGAATTCTGTCTATAATAGCTTCGCTTCTGTCAGAATCACTCCTTAACTGTGCCGTATTATTAGTAGCCATATATCCTGGTGCAATAGCATTAACGTTAATGTTATGGCATGCCCACTCATTACACATAGCTTTTGTAAGTCCCATACCAGCACTCTTACTTGCTGTATATGAAGGAACTCTTATGCCTCCCTGATATGAAAGCATGGAATTGATATTAATAATCTTACCACCATGTCCCTGCTTAATATACTGCTTTGCAAATGCCTGGCTTAAGAAGAATACCATCTTCTGATTAACCTGAATAACACTATCCCATTCATCTTCAGTGAAATCAATAGCATCATTCCTCTTAATAAGTCCTGCATTATTAACAAGAATGTCAACCTTTCCAAAAGCTGCAAGTGCACCATTCACAATAACCTCTATAGCTGACATATCTGAAAGGTCTGCTATAACCTCCGCAAATTCTCCTCCATCAGCTTCAATAAGCTTCTTAGTATCCTCGCAGGATCTTCTTGCAACACCTACAACCTTAGCACCTGCCTGTGCAAGTGCAACGGACATTCCCTGTCCAAGGCCTGTATTGGCGCCTGTAACTACTGCAACCTTTCCATCTAGTCTGAATGCATCAATTATAGACATATATTCTTCTCCTTCTAAATCCATTTAATTAAAACCTATTATATTATTAGCAATCTTGTACCCCTGCTTAGATATCCATCTTCCTGCAGATGTAGGAATATTAACAGACCAGCCTAAAAGACTGTGTCGTAACTTCTTATAAAGCACTTCATCCTTATCCTTTGCATACTGCAGCTGATAGCCCGCTGCTCCGGTATCCGTAGACCAGCGCAGGTTCATAGACCCCTCCGACAGGGAGGACGCCTCCACCTTAGGTGCACCGGGCAAAGTGTATGCCGTCATCTCCGGGCTGAAATCACCGATATATTCCTTGTCTCTGTAAATCTTATATGCCCGCACCTTGTAGCGGTACACAGTGGCCGGTGTTAAATCCGTCAGCTGCACACGGGTATTCTTTTTGCCCTCCACAGTCTTGACTTTATCAAAGTCCTTTTTATCGCTTACGGATTGAAAAATCTGATACCCATCGGCGCCCTTGACTCGGTGCCAACGCAGGGTGCAGTCCGTCTGCCCACCCTCTTCGGTGACCTCCAGCTTTTCGACAGCTCCCACCGTCTTGGCCTGAACCACAGACACGGCGCCAAAGGTTGCGATTAAAATTGCTAAGACCAAAAACAGTGCCGTCACCCGCACTTTGTTTGCCATAATCAGACAACCTCCTCTCTTATAATCAAGTTGATTATATAGCACCCGATACAAAAAGGCAACAGGAATTTGTAACTAAATTGTCACTCTTTTTTTGCCTTTTCTTGTGCATTTTTCCCTTGGTGCTTTTTGGCGTCGAAAGCCAGACAAAATTGCCGATTCGTCGTCCAATATTTTTTCCTTATTGACCGGTGCTTTCGTTCGTGTTAATATTATAACTATAATATTATAACTTATGCAAGGAGAAAGACGAACACCATGGAACAGATGCAGATTTTGCTGGCAATCCTGGTGCTTCTGCCCTTTGTCAGCGCCCTGTTGCTGGCACTGTGCGGCAGCGACCGTATGCGCCGGCTTATCGTCTATGGCAGCGCCGGCGTGCTGATGATCAGCGCCGTGGCCTTTGCCGTGTGTTTCTTCTCGGGGGAGAATTTGCAGCTGCGCTTTTTACAGAGCGGCGGGATCATTGACCATACCATGCTGGCGCTGGAGGCCGGCTTTGCGGTGCTGATCACCGTCCTTGGCATCAAGTACCGGCGCTACTATGTGGCGGTGCTGTCCATTGTGCAAACCGTGCTGACCTTTGTGTATGAACTGGGAGGCTACAAGCCTGCCGTACGGCCCTACAACCTGTTTACAGACCAACTGACCGTGATTATGGTGCTGATCATCGCCGTTGTAGGCACACTCATCACAGTATATGCAGTCGGCTATATGCGCGATTACCACAACCACCATAAGGAATATACCGATCGGCGTCGCTTTTTCTTTGCCATGCTGTATGTATTCTTAGGTGCCATGTTTGGTCTGGTGCTGTCCAACAGTCTGTTATGGCTCTATTTTTTTTGGGAGATCACCAGCCTTGTGTCCTTCCTGCTTATCGGCTACACCCGCACCAAAGAGGCGGTGCAAAACAGCTTCCGTGCCCTGTGGATGAATCTGCTGGGCGGACTTGGATTTGCAGCAGCCATTTTTTGGGCGGGGGTGCGCTTTGGGATCACAGACCTGCAAAGCCTGATCCTGTGCGACGGCAAGCTGGTGGTGGCGCCGGTGATTTTGCTGGCCTTTGCCGCACTGACCAAGAGCGCACAATTGCCTTTCTCCCGCTGGCTGCTGGGAGCCATGGTGGCGCCCACACCCTCCTCTGCACTGTTGCACAGCGCCACGATGGTAAAGGCCGGTGTGTACCTGCTGATCCGCCTGGCGCCGGTGATGTACGGCACCTATGCCGGCTCTATGGTGAGCCTGGTGGGAGGCTTTACATTCCTGATCACTTCCATGCTGGCCATTACCGTCAGTGACGGTAAGGCTGTGCTGGCCTACTCTACCATCTCCAACCTGGGACTGATCGCCGCCTGTGCCGGTGTGGGCCGACAGGAGACGGTATGGGCCGCTGTTCTGTTGCTGATCTTCCACGCAGTATCCAAATCCCTGCTGTTTCAAACAGTGGGTGCCATTGAGAACGCCACCGGCAGCCGGGATATTGAGTCCATGCACGGACTGATTGCCCGGCACCCACGCCTGGCGCTGACCCTTTCCATCGGCATTGCCGGTATGTTTTTGGCGCCCTTTGGCATGCTGATCTCCAAGTGGGCGGCACTAAAAGCCTTTGTGGACAGCGGCTCCATTATCCTGGTGCTGTTTATCTGCTTCGGCTCCGCCACCACTCTGTTTTACTGGACCAAATGGGTGGCCACCGTGCTTTCCTGGAACCGAAAGGACACCCGTCAAAAAAACACAACCTCCGGGGATCAGTGGACTTCTCTGCTCATTCACTCGGCACTCATGGTGCTGCTGTGCTTTGCATTCCCGGCAGTGTCTAAATTCGTGGTCACCCCGTACCTGGCCGGTGTGTACGGCCACGCCTCGGCGGTGCTGTCCAGCGACAATATTCTCATTATGATCATTATGCTGGTGCTGATCTTTGTGGTGCCTATGGTAACGATGATTCTGCTGCGCCGCTCTCACATTACCTTTGAAGACACATACCTTGCCGGCGTGAATACCGGCAAGCAGACTTATTTCTATGACGCCATGGGCGAGCCCAAGCACTCCTGGATCACCAACTGGTACTTGACCGACCTGTTCGGTGAGACCAAGCTGTGGAACCCCAGCGTGGTGCTCTCCACGGCAGCCATCTTGATTTATACCGTCATTGCGTTAGGAGGTGCGGTGCGATGAGCAATGCTGCTGTTGCCGCCATCAGTGTGGCGCTGTATATTCTGCTGGCGCCGGGCGTGGGCGGTCTGCTACAAGGTGTGGACCGCAAAGCCACCGCCCGTATGCAAGGGCGCCAAGGTCCGCCGCTGCTCCAGTCCTTCTACGATGTGGGCAAGCTGCTGGGCAAAGAAACCAAGTATATGAACCACATTCAGATCGTCTGCCATGTAAGCTTCTTGATTTTCGTTATTTTTACCGGCGCGCTGTTTTTCGGCGGCGGGGATCTGCTGCTGATCTTCTTTGCCCTGACCACCGCCAACCTGTGTCTGATCCTGGCGGCCACCACCTGTAACAGCCCCTATGCGGCGATGGGTGCCAACCGGGAGATGCTGCAAACCATGGCCTATGAACCTATGGTGCTGCTCACCGCCGTTGGCTTTTATCTGGCCACCGGCAGCTTTAAGGTCAGCGACATTGTGCGGTCAAGCGGCCTGCCGCCGATTGTGTACCTGCCCGGTGTATTTTGCGGGTTTCTGTTCATTCTCACCATCAAGCTGCGCAAGCACCCCTTTGACCTGTCCACCAGCCACCACGCCCATCAAGAGATGGTCAAGGGTCTGACCACCGAATTCAACGGCGTAACCCTCCTGATTGTGGAGGTGAGCCACTGGTATGAGAACGTATTTTTAATGGGCATTATCGCCCTGTTTTTCATCAACGGCAAGCCCTGGAGCTATGCGCTGGCAGCGGTGGCCGTGGTGCTGTCTTACTTTTTGGAGATCCTCATTGACAACACCAACGCCCGCCTCAAGTGGCAGCGTATGTTCAAAACCACTTGGGCGGTGACCATGATCATCGGGGTCATCAACATCTTTGTTTTGCAAGTGCTAAAGGGGGTATAAGTATGCCGAATGTAACCAAATCGCCGTGGATTATGCACTACGATGGCACCTCCTGCAACGGCTGCGACATTGAGGTGCTGGCCTGTTTGACCCCCCTCTATGATGTAGAGCGGTTTGGGGTTATCAACACCGGCAACCCCAAGCACGCGGATATTTTGCTGATCACCGGCTCCGTCAACCACCAAAACGCGCCGGTCGTGCGCCAGATCTATGAGCAGATGAACGAGCCAAAGGTGGTGTGCGCCATTGGGGTGTGCGCCTGCAACGGCGGCGAATTTAAAGACTGCTACAAT
>OGMP01000684.1_pt1 | contig 32925 bp, 29 predicted proteins | sample 1573261 | NCBI WGS metagenome assembly OGMP01 (sample SAMEA2581878, study PRJEB24529) | metagenome | biome: Human gut stool | place: China | collected 2011 | reverse complement strand
GGATTCACTTCCATGATATCCGCCATATAATCCCACCATTTCTGTACGATTTCCGTATTACCTAAATCCTGCGAACCTGCTCCCCCTTCCGTTTTTTGGAAAGCAAACAGGATATTTGTTTCTTTATCCCAATAAATCGAATAGTCCGACACTCCATTCTGTGAAAGCAGTGCTTTCAGTTCGGGCCAGATGGCAGCATGTCTTTTTTCATATTCGGCTTCACATCCGGGTTTCAAATACATTTTAAATGCTTCTCGTTTCATGGTTTCAATCTATTTAAAGTTAATCTTTCCTTTCTTCTGTATCGATCGCTCGGCGAGGATCTTCATCATTTCCTGCCCGACGGCGCCGCTGGCGCCGAGAATGGCTACGCGATACTGCTTCATATTTGAAAACTTCCTTTCTTATTTCACAAAGCTGTTGTACAGGACCTGGATGGCGGGCGCGAAATCCTTCGTATCCACGCCGACGATGATGTTGAGCTCATCCGGCCCCTGCGAGATCATGCGGATGTTGATGCCGGCGCCTGCCAGAGCCTCGAACATCTTGGAGGCCACGCCGCTGTGGCTCTGCATACCGGCACCCACGATGGACACCTTGGCGCAGGTCTCGTCGCAGGTGACCTGGTCGAACTTTGCGCTCTCGCGCAGGACGCGCAGAGCAGTCTCAGCTTCGCTCTCAGCGCAGGTGAAGCTGATGTCCTTCTTGCCGTCGCGGCCGGTGGACTGCAGGATGATGTCCACGTTGATATTCTTCTGGGCCAGCAGGCCGAAGATCTTGAAGCTGGTACCCGGCTCATCGGGAACATTCAGGATCGTAATAACAGCAACGTCGGTGTCCTTTGCGACACCCTTGATCAGCATACCTTCCACGTCTTTTACAACCTCCTTGACGACCGTGCCAGGCACGGGGTTCAGGCTGGAGAGGACCTCCAGCTCCACATTATACTTTTTAGCCAGCTCCACGCTGCGGTTGTTGAGCACCTGTGCGCCGAGGGATGCCAGTTCCAGCATCTCGTCGAAGGTGATCTCATCCAGCTTGCGGGTGTTGCGCACCTTGCGCGGGTCGGCGGTGTAGACGCCCTCCACGTCGGTAAAGATCTGGCAGCGGTCGGCGTGGAGCGCTGCTGCGATGGCGACAGCGCTGGTGTCGGAACCGCCGCGGCCCAGCGTGGTGATGTCGTCCAGCTTGTTCAGGCCCTGGAAGCCTGCCACGACGACGACGCGGTTGCGCTCCAGCTCCGAAGAGATGCGCTCGGTCTCCAGTTTGGTGATGCGGGCCTTGGTGTAGGCACGGTCGGTGCGGAAGCCTGCCTGCCAGCCGGTCAGACTGGTGGCATGGCAGCCCAGCTCGTTCAGAGCCATAGCCAGCAGGGCGATACTGATCTCCTCGCCTGCTGCCAGCAGCATATCCATCTCACGGGCAGAAGGGTTGTGGGTGATCTCTGCTGCCTTTGTGATAAGGTCGTCGGTGGTGTCGCCCTGTGCGGACACTACCACGACCACGTCATTTCCCGCGTTGTGGGTGTTGGCCACGATGCGGGCCACGTTGAAGATACGGTCCCGGTCCTTCACCGAAGAACCGCCGAACTTCTGTACGATCAACGCCATATCTTGTCACTCTCCTCTTTTTGCTCCCTCAGTGTGTGAGGGGTACACCGGGCGGAAGCGGTCTTGCACTTCCGGTCCTGTTTATCATTCCACTGTCGCACCGGTGTTGTCGGCATCCAGCCGCAGCAGTGTAAATGCTTCACATCCGTCCAAGCCTTCCAGCAGCTCGAGGCCCTTTTCCAGTTTGGAGTAGAATTTCTCGGCGTTGGCCTTTTCGGCCACAGCCATCACGGTGCTGCCGGCGCCCGAGACGTACACCGCCTTGGCACCGCAGAGCCGTGCCATATCGAAGACTTCCTTCGAGCCGGGCATCAGGGGCATCCGGTAGGGCTGGTGGAGCTTATCCTCGGTGGCAATGGCCAGCAGGTCGTGGCGGCCCTCGCAGAATGCCGCCGGGATGAGGGCTGCACGGGACAGGTTATACACCGCATCCTTGTGGGTGACCTCTTTGGGCAGGGCCGCACGGGCGGCTTCGGTCAGCAGCTTGTAGTCCGGTACGATAGCCGCGAAGCAGAGGCTCTCGTCCACATCCCGCTTGACGGAGTAGACGACGCCGTCCTCGAAAACGCTGCTGGTCAGACCGCCCAGAAGGGCCGGTGCCACGTTGTCCGGGTGGCCCTCGATGGAGGTAGCCAGCGTCAGCAGCTCCTGGGTGTTGAGCACATCGCCCAGCATCCGGTTCGCACCCAGCAGGCCCGCGATGATGCAGGCCGAAGACGAGCCGAGGCCCCGGGCCATCGGGATGGCGTTGGTCTGGACGAGCTTGAGGGGCGGCATGGTCTTGCCGACCTTATCGAACAGACCCTTGGCCGAGCGGTAGACCAGATTGGTCTCGCCGCGGGGGATGCGGGTGCCGTCCGCCGCCGAGATGTCCAGATGGTCGCTCTCTTCGAACGTCACGGTATTGTACAAGGTCACAGCCAGACCCAGCGCATCGAAGCCGGAGCCGATGTTGGCACTGGTGGCCGGGACGGAAACTTTTATCTTCATCGCAGTTCCCTCTTTTCTCACGCTCAGGCGTCCTCAGGCAGGCGGCGGAGCACCAGCTTCACGCTGCCGCCCATGGCCTCTACCTTGCGGGCTGCTTCGGCCAGAGCCTTGTCGTCGGCGCTGTCCACAAAGTAGGAACAGCCGTCGAAGTGCTCTTCCACCACATGGCCCTTGCCGTAGATGGCCTCGGCCACCGCCGGAGCGATACCTTCCACACGCACATAGTATGCGGCGGGAGCAGGGTCGGTGAGCATTCCTTCCACCGGCTCGGCGGGCTGCCAGAACAGGCTGTCGTGGACCTTGACGCCATTCTTGAGGGCGTCCACCACATCGGCCACGACAGCACTGGCGGTGGGCAGCTTGCCCGCGCCCTTACCGTAGAAGACCACGTCGCCCAGCATATCGCCCTTGACGAGGACGGCATTGAAGACGTCATCGACACCGGCCAGCTGGTTTGCCTTCGGCACGAGGCAGGGCTCGACACCGGCGGCAACGCTGCCGTCCTCGCCCCGCTTCATCCAGGCGATGAGCTTGATGACGCAGCCCAGCTTCTCTGCCGCAGCCACATCATCCACCGTGATGTCGCGGATGCCGCGGGTGGGGATGTTCTGGGGGTAGATCTGGTGGCCGCAGACCAGCGAGGACAGGATGGCGATCTTGCGGCAGGCGTCGCGGCCGTCCACATCGTCGCCGGGGTCCTTCGTCTCGGCGTAGCCCAGCTCCTGAGCGATCTTCAGAGCCTCGTCAAAGCCCAGATTCTCCCGCACCATCTTGGTGAGCATGAAGTTGGTGGTGCCGTTGACGATGCCTTCCACCTCGGTGATGACGTTGGCCGCGAGGCACTGGTGCATCGGGGTGATGATGGGCGTGCCGCCGCCCACGGACGCCTCGAACAGGAAGGCGCAGTTGTGTGCCTTGGCCAGAGCCAGCAGCTCTGCGCCGTAGGTGGCCACCATCTCCTTGTTGGAGGTGCAGACGCTCCGACCGCTCTCGAGACAGGCCTTGACGTAAGGGTAAGCGAAGCGGGTGCCGCCGATGGTCTCGACGACGACCTTTACTTCGGGGTCTTCCAGAATGGCGTCAAAATTCTTTATAAACAGCTTTGCGGCCGGATGATCCGAGAAGTCTTTGGGATCAAGGATGTACTTGACCTCCACCGGTTCGCCTGCGCGGCGGGAGACGCCTGCGGCGTTGCGGCAGAGCACCTCGTACACACCGCTGCCCACCGTGCCAAAGCCCAGAATCGCGATTTTTGCCATGATACTGCCCTCGTTCCTTTTTTCTATGAATGTACTGTCACAGATTGTATCCGCAGTGTACGCCCACGACCATCCTCTGGCGCGAAAGCTTTTCCGTCAGCTCCTCGGGGGTCATCTGCATGGTGTCGGTGCGGATGGTGACAGCCACCAGCGCGGCTCCGTTCTCCGGAGTAGACTGATTGATGGTCACGATGCTGGCACCGGCGGCACTGATGCCGGCCAGAAGGCTCTGCAATGCACCCGTCTCGTCCCGCAGGGTCGCCATGACAGTGATGACCTCGCGGCCATTCTCCGAGTCGAAAATGCAGTCCTTATATTTATAAAATGCACTGCGCGACAGGTCTACGCTGCGGGTCGCAGCCGAAATGCTGCGTGCCTCTCCGCTGGCCAGAAGCTCTTTGGCCCGGACGACCTTGAGGAAAACTTCCGGCAGGACCTGTGCATCCACCAGATAAAAACGGCGTTCCAACTTGTTCACCTCTCAAACACAAGTGTTCTTGCAGAAAATATAATAGCATCCGACTCCCTGCATTGCAAGAGGTCGGATGCTATTTTGTCAGATTATCCAGTTTTGAGCCGTGAAGTACCCCTTCAGCGCACCGAATCTGCAACCTGATGTGCCGAAAAGTATGATTTTTGCCTCAGTCGGTGTCCAGGTTGGTGGTGTCCGGCTCAGGCGCGAGGGGTTCGCTGGCGACAGCTGCCTGACCGTGGGAATAATTGCAGACGTCTGGCAGGTCGTCGGCACGGTAGTAGCCCACTGCCGTGCTCGGGCAGGAGCCGCTGGCCAGCAGGCCGCTCTGGGTGCAGTAGCTGCGCTCCACGACGCCGTCAGCCGCCGGGAATGCCTTATAGGGCAGGTCTGCCTGGATCTGCTCCATCAGGGCCTTCCAGGCCATGACACAGGTGCGGGTCTTGGCCTGCTGCTTGCCGAGGGTCTTGGTCATATCGAAGGGCGCGTCATAGCCCCACCACACAGCGGTGACGTAATAGGGCGTGCCGCCCACGAACCACAGGTCCTTCTCATCGCTGGCCGTACCGGTCTTACCGAAGGCCTCCATGCCGTTGGAGTTGGGGTAGCGGCCGCTGGCCGTACCAACGCTGGAGAACAGGACGTTCTTCAGCAGGCGGTTCATGACATAGGCCGTCTGGGGCGTCAGAGCCTGATAGCTGGTGTCGTTGCTCTCCATATAGATGTTGCCGTCACGGTCGAGCACACGGGTGTAGAGGTGAGGCGTGGTGTACTCGCCGTCGTAGAAGATCTGGAACGCCGCCGCCAGCGCCATCGGAGTGACGCCGTGGGTCTGGCTGCCCATGACCATCTGCGCAAGGCCCACATCGTTGACGGGGTCCAGCGTGCTGAGCTGCAGGGTATTGTAGACGAAGTTGAAGATGTTGTTCGCGCCCACGAGGTCGCCAACGCGGATGGCGATGGTGTTCAGGGAGCGTGCGAGGCCGTTCCAAAGCGGCAGGTCGGAGCCGTCGCCGTAGTTGCCGCCGTAGTTGCGGGGCCAGCTGCGCCATGCGTTGGGGTAGGCTTTCAGCTGCTTGTCCGTCAGACCCATGAGGCCGTTCCGGCGGCAGTAGTCCTCGTCACGGATGACCATGTCCTGCTTGAGGTAGAGGGGCGAGTTGTTGAGCATGGTGGACCAGTTGACCAGACCATACTCGATGCCCAGCGCATAGGCGCCGATGGGCTTGATGGTAGAGCCGGTCTGACGGGTGACGCCGTAGGCGCGGTTCAGGGAAAGGCTCTTGGTCTTTTCGCCCAGACCGCCCACCATGGCGATGACATTGCCGTCATAGTCCAGCGTGACCATCGCCGCCTGGGTGCGGACGTTGCGGTAATAATAGACCGTACCGTCATCGCCAGTGCGGGTCTTGGGGGTGCCGTCCTCGTTGTAGACCTGCACATCGTCGTCGGAGATGCTGGTCACCTCTTCCTCATGCCAGCCGGCCGGGAAGTAGGCATCGTCGGTGTTGAGCATCAGGTTCTCCATCGCGGTCTGGATCTTGGGGTTGACCGTTGCCTCGATGGTATAGCCGCCGGTGTAGAGCATACTCTGGGCGGTGGACTCGTCCACGCCCTCCTTGGCCATGATGTCCTTCACCACCTCGTTGAAGAGGGCATCGGTGAAGTAAGAGGTAGTAGAGCTGCTCTTCTTCGTGTTGTCCGTCTCTGCCAGCACCAGCGGCTGGGCAGCGGCGCTGCGGTAATCCTCTTCCGAGATGACACCCTGCTGCCACATATTGTAGAGCAGGAAGTTCCGGCGGTTGATGAGGTTCTCGGGGTTGGTGTAGGGGTTATAGTTGGTAGGATTCTTGGTGATGGACGCGATGGACGCGCACTCCCAGAGGGTCAGCTCGCTGACATCCTTATCGAAGTACTCGTTTGCCGCCGTCTGGACGCCCTGGATCGTACCGGTAAAGCTGATGGTGTTCAGGTAGGCTTCCAGAATGGTCTCCTTGGAGTAGCTGCGGCTCAGGATGAGGGCGCGGTAGATCTCGCGCAGCTTGCGCAGTGCGCCCTCGATGCCGCTGGCGCTCTTGTCGCTGGTCAGGTTCTTGATGAGCTGCTGTTCCAGCGTGGAGGCGCCCTGCTTGGAGCTGTAGATAGGCAGCAGGTATTCATTGATCATCGCGCCGATGGTGCGCTTGAAGTTGACGCCCGGCTCGCTGTAAAAGTCTTTGTCCTCGGTGCAGATGAATGCATACTGTAGGTTGGTGGGGATCTGCTCGAGGTCCGCCCAGACGCGGTGGCTGTTGGAAGAGCGCAGGGTGGCGTACTCCACCTGTGCGCCGGTGTCGGGGTCGGTGGCCACCACAAGGCTCGACTGGCTCAGTTCGATGTTGTCAAGGTCCAGCAGGTCGCCGTCACTGGCCGTAGCCTGCACCACATAGTATACAGCGCCCACTGCCACCAGACTGCCCGCCATAATGCCCAGACAGACGAGGGTGACGATGGTCCGGCCCAGGAATCCGAGAACGGGATGGCCGTGCTTTTCTCCCTGCTCCTGCGGTTCGCGGGGCTCACGGACCCGCCGGTTCTGCTCCCGGAGCGCACCATCACTGTGGAGTCTCCGTCTTTCATTGTTTGAGATAAGGATCGCCTCCTATCGCAATTTTCACTGTTCTGCATCTCAAAGCATCCTCTGACGATGCCGTTTGCTGTTCCTGCTGCGGCCAGACTGCCCACAGCCATAATAATACATTATAGTCCGCGCCGCCCGCTTCCGCAAGGGGGAATCGACCGGATACGATGCTAGTATAGCACATCTGCCCCGCCAAAGTACAGCATCCGGGTGTGAAAATTCTGCATCCCTGTCTGAGGCAGTTTTCTTTTGCACATACTACCGTCTGAAACACCATTTCAGCCGAAAGGAGTCCACTGCCATGCGCAAGGTCTGGCTCTGCATTTTTTATGCGCTGTGCATTTTTACCATCGTGTTCAGCCTGTTCTGGATGGCCCTGCCCAGTCTCCCCTTCCCTGCCGACTCCGGTGAAGAGACGCCGGCCTCCGAGCCGGGTCTGGCCGCGCAGGGCTCCGCCGGGCAGAGCGGCACCGATTTCTACCTCTGCGACGAGGGCGGGCGGGTGGTCGTCTACACCTGCTCCGACAACGGACTGCCCGACAAGCGGCTCCTGCGCACCGGCATCTATGTCAATCTTCTGCCCGAGGCCGATGCCCTCCGGCTCAAGCAGGGCCTCTACGTCACCGGCGAAACGGCCCTCCGGGCGCTGCTGGAAGACCTGGGTGAATAAACAAAAACAGTGCAGACGCTCCCCGGGGAGGTCTGCACTGTTTTTATCCTTTATCAGAATCAGGCTTCGAGCTGCTCCAGCGGGATAAGGTAGTCCTTGCGGCACTGCTCGTAGTTGAGCATATATTCCTTGGTGGGGTTGTGGTGCATCATGTTCTTGAGGGTATGGGAGTCGTAGTCCTCGCCTGCCTCCATGCCCACCAGACGGGCGGCGATGTTGGAGCAGTGGTCCGAGATACGCTCTACATTGTTCAGCACATCGAGATAGACGACACCGGTATCAATGGAGCAGGCACCATCCTTCAGACGCTTGATGTGCTGCGCACGAAGCCGCTCCACGAGGATGTCGATGACCTGTTCCAGCGGCTCCACCTGGCTGGCGGTCCGGGCGTCGTCGAACTCGAAGGCGTCCGTGGTGAGGGTCAGTATCTTTTCCAGCGCATTGTCGAGAAGCTTCAGCTCCTGCTGTGCCTTCTCGCTAAAGGTGACTTCCTTGTCGGTCAGCTCCTGCGCTTTTTCTTTGATGTTGACTGCATAGTCGCCGATGCGCTCGCACTCGGTGACAAAGTTGAGCAGCTCGGTCACCTCATGGCTCTCCGCGTCACCCAGCTCCTGGTCTGCCAGCTTGATGAGGTAGTTGGAGATGTCCACCTCCATCCGGTCGATGAGGTTCTCGCGGACATCGATGGCACTCACGACGTCCTCGTCCATCTTGAGCAGCAGCGGGGTGGCGAGGCCGACGTTGCGGGCTGCGCGGCGGGACATCTTGACCACCGCGTTCTTAGCCTGCTGCAGAGCCACAGCCGGGCTCTTGAACAGACGCTCATCCAGCACAGGCATACTCAGCTCCTGCGCCTCCTCCGCGCTGTTCGGCACGGTCATCATGGCCAGCTTGGACAGCACACCGCTGCAGGGCAGGAAGAGCAGCATCGCAATGACGCTGGTCATGGTGTGGATGTTTGCAATGCTGCTCTTGTTCATCACATCGCCCCACATGGGGATGCCGATGGTGAACTGGACTGCATAGACCAGCGCCAGCAGGATGACGCTGCCGATAATGTTGAAGTACAGGTGGATGAGGGCGGCGCGCTTGCCGTCCTTGGAGGAGCCGCCGATGGTCAGCAGCGGGGTGAAGGCCGTGCCGATGTGGGCGCCCAGCACGATGGGGATGGCCGAGCTGAAGGTGACGAGGCCGGTGCTGGACAGCGCCTGCAGGATGCCCACAGAGGCCGAAGAGGACTGGATGATGACCGTGACCACCACGCCCACGAGAACGCCGAGGATGGGGTTGGTCATGGTGACGAACAGCTCCTGGAACGCTGCGCTCTCACGCAGGGGAGACACGCCGGTGTCCATCAGGCTCATGCCCGTGAACAGGATGCCGAAGCCCAGCATGATCTGGCCGATGTTCTTTTTCTTCGCGTTGCGGATAAATACATAAAAAATGCAGCCGATAAACGCCACCACCGGCGCAAACGTCTTGGGCTGGATGAGGGTCAGGATGAGGCTGTCGCCCGAAATATCCGCCATGCGGATGAGCTGACCGGTGACCGTAGTACCAATGTTTGCACCCATGATAACGCCTACCGACTGCGTAAGGGTCATGATGCCGGAGTTGACGAGGCCGACGCAAATGACGACCGTGCCGGCCGACGACTGGATGACGCCGGTGATGAGGGTGCCGAAAATGACGCCCTTGATGGTGGACGAAGTCAGTTTCTGCAATACGCCCTGCATCTTGCCGCCGGCCAGCTTTTCGAGGCCGGCACCCATGATCGACATACCATACAGGAACAGCGCAATACCGCCCAGCAGAGAGGTGATGTGTGTAATGTCCATAAAACAATGCTCCTAAAATCTTCCTATTGCTCCATTGCACAAGACGGCCGTGCTTCGCTCTCCATACGCAAAATGCCGTCCTTTTTATTATAACATCGAACCCCCCGGCTCAACAAGCATTATTTTACAGGAAAATCACTTTTTTGACCGGAATTTTAAGATTTCCGGGCCTTCTTAGACGGTTCTTTTCTTGAATTTTACATTCATTTTACATTAGTATTTTCTAACTCTCGCCCGGTGCTTCCCGGTATTTCCGGGAATGCATCAAGCGGCATCCAGCTCTTCCATCGCCTCCCGCAGGGTGTCCGCCGAGAACAGGAACGCGCCCGCCTCCGTATACACCTCCACATGACCGCCCACATACCGAAGTTCAATGTCTTTCATTCCTCTTCCCTCCTGTGTCTTTTTGTTCTGACAGGAGTATAGCAGAATAAAAGTCCAATAAAATGTGCTTTCAGGCAGTTTTTTGAGCAAAAAGGCGCAAAAAAGCTCTCTGTCAGCGTCCTTGCCCTCTCAGGTGCTCCGCGCAAGCTCCCCCAAGGGGAGAGCCAAAATCTGTCCGAACTTCTCCATTCACGCAGGAAACAGGGTGATTCGTGCAGGTTTTATTGATTTTTCTCCGCAGATGTGGTACATTCAGGGTAATTAGACACCCCCTGTTTTTCACCATTCAAAGGAGGTTTTTGTATGTTGTCTTATCGTAAGCTTGCGATGCGTGTTCTGGGTCGCCCCCTCCATACGGAGGGTATCGATTCACCCCGTCCGGCCTCTCAGCGGGCAGCAGCGTTTGCCCTGACTGCCGCAATGCTCATCACCCTTACCGCCCCGGCTTTTGCCGATACATGGTGCATTGAGAATGGTAACATCACCGTGAAAGCGGGTGACACCGAAGGGACGAACAAAGTCTCACAGGGCTCAATCATCGACAGGGAAGACACCAACACCATCATCACAAATAGTGACAAGGACACCGCTTCTTCCAATACCGTGACCATCGACGCCGGGAACGATAAGGTCGAGGTCACGCTGGACAATGTGAACATCAAGGCCGGCTCCGGTTCCGCTCTCACTTCGAAGGGCGATGTGACGCTGACCCTGAAGGGCGACAACCATCTCACCGGTGGTATCAGCGACACCGGCAACTATGGCCGCAACGGCATCGCCAGCACCGGCAGTCTCACCATCACCGGCGGCGAAAATGGCAGCCTGACGGCCCAAGGTGGCAGCGGTGCAGACGGCGGCCACGGCGGCCACGGCATCTACAGCAACGGCAGCGTCACCATTTCCGGCGGTAGTACGGTCACTGCCAATGGCGGTAACGGCGGCAGCCTCGTCGGCGGCGACGGCATCCGCAGCGGCGGCGTCGTCACCATCTCCGGCAATACGGTCAACGCCGCTGGCGGCTACGGCGGCAAAGTCGGCGGCTACGGCATCTGCAGCTTCGACCGTGTCGCCATCTCCGGCGGTACGGTCGAAGCCGCTGGCGGTAACGGCAGCACCGGCGGCGGCAGCGGCATCTACAGCAGCGTCATCGATCTGTCGGGCAGCCTCGAGCTGACCGCCAAGGCCGGCAGTCCCAACGGCAAGGCCCTCTTGCAGGCCGGCCATGAGCTCGACCTCGACACCATCAAGGACAAGCTAGGCCCGGGCGCAAAAGTCACCGTCACCGATGCCGACGGCAAGGTCAATCAGGTCTCCATCCCCCGTCCTGTGGAGCCGGAAGAGCCTGTTATCCCCGAGGAGTCTTCTTCCTCTTCTGACGGCGGCTCTGCCACCCCGTCCACACCCGCCTCTCCCCTCCCCGGCCTGACTGTCACCGACAAGAGCGGCGCGGTCATCTCCTACACCAGCACCCAGAGCGGCAATACCCTCACCGTCTGCGTCGGACGGTTCACAGCCTCCTTCCGCATCTCGCTGGCCGCGCTGCGTCCGCTGCGGGCTGAGGGCATCGAGACCATCACCTTCCAGACCATCCTCTGCTCCACCACCCTCTCGGTGGACGAGCTGCTGGCCATGGGCGGCGAGGACGCCGAGGCTGTCCTGACCCACCGGTCCACCGATTCCAGCCTCACCGTGGGCTGAAGCTCCACTCTCCCCTTCCCACAGGCATAGAAAGGCCCCGCTGCCCTGCACATTTCATGCAGAGCGGCGGGGCCTTTTCCTGTTTTACTGCACCCCGGCAGAAACCGGGACTCGTTTTTCCTGCTTTTCGGGTTTTCTGCGCTGCTCTGCGGCGGCAGCGCGGGAGCGGTCGTAACAGTAGCGGATGATGGCCTGACGGCGGACGATGCCGATGAACATTCCCCGGTCATCCACGACGGGGACGAAGTTCTGGTTCATGGCCGCCTCGATGAGCTGGTCCATGCTCGTGGTGACCGTGACGGCCTTGTAGTCCCGCTTGTGGGCAAAGTCCCGGATCGGGATGTCCTCTGCCGCCTCAAGGTCGAGGCCGTGGAACTTTTTCAGCCCCCAGAGGATGTCCCCTTCCGTCAGGGTCCCCACATACTCTCCCTTGCGGTTGAGCACCGGGATGGATGCGTAGCGGTTGTTCTCCCATTTTTCCAGCGTCTGGCGAAGGGTGAAGTCATCGTACACATACATCAGGTCCTGCTTGGGGGAAAGGAAAAACAGAATATTCATGAAAACAACTCCTATTGTGAACTTTTCCGCCGCTGGGCCGCAGCTCCTGTGCAGCCGCAGCAAATTCCTGTCTTCAGCACCTTGGCAGTCGAATGCCCCTGCATCCTGCGCCGGATACAGTCTTACTCTTGCCATCTTAGATTTTAGCACTTTTTCATAGTAAGATAAAGACGCCCGCGTCATCTTTTATATTTTATTCACAATCACTTTTTGTTTTGTCGGATAAATATTCACGAAATAGATGCACTGCGAAGGATTTTGTGCTATACTAACAACAGGAACGCGGCCCTTTGCGGCTCTGTCTGTCTTTCAGTATACCGGCTTTGCGGTGTCGAAACAGACCGAGACGGGTAAGCCGTGCCTGACTTTTTTCTGTCAGCAATTATGTGCTGTACAGCTTCCTCATAAAGTTGTATAATAAGAGTGGTACGCCGCCTTCTTAGGCCCGCGCACCGCCCCGCCGCCGTGCGGACCGGGGTATCATAATAAATAAAAGGAGCAGAGCGACTATGATCACTTCCCGTTTCCCGCTGGGAGATGTCAGCTTCTCAGCCGAGTATTTTTCCACGCTCGTGGGCGAAGCAACCAAACAATGCTACGGCGTGGCCGCAATGGCCCCCCGTGATCTGACCGACCGTGTCCGCAGCGCCGTGCGCGGCGTGGACGATTCTGCCAAGGGCGTCCGTGTCACACAGGAAGAGGGCCGTCTCGTGATCGAGCTGCACATTGCCGTCAGCTACGGGCTGAACATCTCCACCGCCGCGCGTTCCATCTCGCACCGCGTGAAGGACGAGGTGGAGCAGGCCACCGGCCTGAAAGTCGCCCGCGTGGTCGTATCGGTCGATGACGTGGTTGCCTGATGAGACAAAGCCCGCCCGGGGGTACCGGGAAGATATAAGGAGTAAAAAGCAATGATTTCTGGTAAGATCCTGCGCGACGCCATTATTTCCGGCGCAAACAACATCAACAACCAGCGCTCCCGCGTGGACGAGCTGAACGTGTTCCCCGTCCCCGACGGCGACACCGGCACCAACATGGGCATGACCGTCGGCGCAGCCGTCCGTGAGCTGCAGGCCATGGACGACAGCTGCACCGTGGGCGAGGCCGCAAAGACCGCTGCCTCCGCCATGCTGCGCGGCGCACGCGGCAACTCCGGCGTCATCACCAGCCTGCTGTTCCGCGGCTTCTCCAAAGCTCTGGAGGGCAAAAAGGAGGCTGACGCTTCCGACATCGTGGCTGCGCTGAAGAAGGGCGTCGAGGGCGCTTACAAGGCTGTCATGAAGCCCACCGAAGGTACCATCCTGACCGTTGCCCGCATCGCTTCCGAGGAAGCTGCTGCCTGTGGCAAAGAGGACGTGGCCGAGCTGTGGGACGTGGTGATGACCGCCGGTCAGAAGGCTCTGGAGGACACCCCCAACCTGCTGCCCGTCCTGAAGAAGGCCGGCGTCGTGGACGCCGGCGGCCAGGGCATCATGATCATCTTTGAGGGCATGGGCAAGGTCTTCCACGGCGAGGCCATCGTGGCCGGCGGCGAGGCTGTCCCCAACAAGGCCAAGCTCTCCACCGCGAACGCGGGCAAGGGCGTCTTCACCGATGACCTGATGAAGGTCGAGGACATCAAGAACGGCTACTGCACCCAGTTCCTCATCAATAAGAACGAGGGCGCAAGCGCCGCAAAGATGCGCGCTTTCGCCGAGTCCAACGGCGACAGCGTCGTCTGCATCGAGGACGATGACGTCATCAACCTCCATGTCCACACCGCCGACCCCGGCAAGATCCTGAGCGAGGCCATCAAGTACGGCTACCTGACCAACTTCAAAATTGAGAATATGCACGAGCAGTTCCTGGCCCGCCAGAAGCAGGGCAAGAGCCTCGAGAAGCAGGCTTCCGCTGAGAAGAAGCCCGACCCCGCCAGCGAGTTCATCTACGCTGCCGTTGACCCCAGCCGCGACTATGGCTTCGTTGCTGTCGCCGCCGGTGAGGGCCTGAAGGCTGTCTTCACCGACCTGGCCGCTGACGCTGTCGTCTCCGGCGGTCAGACCATGAACCCCGCCACCGAGGACATCCTTGCCGCCATCCAGAGCGTCCCGGCCAAGACCGTCTTCGTTCTGCCCAACAACAAGAACATCATCATGGCTGCTGAGCAGGCCCAGAAGCTGGCTGACCGTCAGGTGGTCGTCCTGCCCACCCGTACCGTCCCCATGGGCATCACCGCTCTGCTGAACTTCGACCCCTCTGCCACCGTGGAGGCCAACACCATCAACATGATGTCTGCTGCCGATAAGGTCTCCACCGGCCTCATCACCTACGCCGCCCGCGACAGCGAGTACGACGGCAAGCGCATCAGGAAGGGCGAGATCATGGCCCTGGAGAACGGCAAGATCGTCTCCACCTCCAACGACATCACCAAGGCCACCTATCGTCTGGCCCGCGGTATGTGCAAGAAGGATTCCAGCTTCGTCACCATCATCTCCGGCTGCGACGTCTCCGACGAGGATGCCGAGAAGGTGACCGAGATCGTCAAGGCAAAATGCCCCAACCATGTTGAGGTCAGCCACATCCGCGGCGGTCAGCCGGTCTACTACTATATGATCAGCGTGGAGTAAGCCTCTTCCCTGTTCAAAAACTCAATCGTATAACAAAACGGCCTCTGCTTCCGGTCCATCCGGCTGCAGAGGTCGTTTTTTGCTGCAATTTTAGAAGAAGCTCACCTGACTGCTTTCCGGCAGCTCACCCAGAGCGCCCACCTGACGCAGGCGGTCGATGATGCTGCTGCCAACGCCAGAGGCCTGCTGCAGTTCCTCGATGGAGAGATACTCTTCGCCGTGGATGGTCACATTTTCCAGCGCATCGGCGGCGGCACCGCCCAGACCCTTCAAGGAGCAGAAGGGCAGGCGTACCTTGCCGTCCTCCACCACATACTTGGAGCCCCGGCTCTTGCCCAGTTCGATGGGCAGGAACTCGTAGCCGCGCACCAGCATCTCGTTGACCAGCTGGAGCGAGACGAGCACATCTTCATCCTTGGCGTTCTTTTCTTCCTTGAGGCGGCGCTTCACCTCGTTCATGTGGGCGCGGGCCACCGCCGCGCCGCCCACAGCGGCTTCATAGTCGATGTCATCGCCGCGGACGGTGAAGTACACCGCATAGAACGCCTGCGGGTGGTAGAGCTTAAACCACATGAGGCGGATGGCCGACATCAGGTAGGCCACCGCATGGGCTTTCGGGAACATATATTTTATCTTGCGGCAGCTCTCGATGTACCAGTCCGGCACATCGTGCTCCCGCATGGCCTCTTCCCAGCCGGGCGCAAAGCCGCCCTTGGCCACCTTGCCCTTACGGACGGCCTCCATAATATCGAAAGCCATCTTCGGCTCGAGGCCCTTGCGCAGCAGATAGAGCATGATACTGTCACGGCAGCCGATGACCTCCGCGATGGTACAGGTGCCGCTGCGGATGAGCTCGTCGGCATTGCCGGTCCAGACGTCGGTGCCGTGGGACAGGCCCGAGATCTGGATAAGCTCGGAGAAATTCTTGGGACGGGCCTCCACCAGCATTCCACGTACGAAGTTGGTGCCCATCTCGGGGATGCCGAAGGTGCCGGTCTGGCTATCGATCTGCTCCGGCGTCACACCCAGCTCTTCCGGGCTGGTGAGCAGGCTGTAAACCTTGGGGTCGTTCATGGGGATGCTGTCCACAGGGATGCCGGTGTACTCCTCGAAATACTTGTAGAAGGTAGGCATATCGTGACCCAGCTCGTCCAGCTTGAGCAGGGTGTCGTGGAGGTACTTGAACTCGAAGTGAGTGGTCAGCAGGCCGCCCGCCACATCGTCCGCCGGGTGCTGGATGGGGCAGAAGTCATAGATCTCATAGGTATCCGGCACGACGACCATGCCGCCGGGATGCTGGCCGGTGGTACGCTTGACGCCGGTACAGCCCAGCGTCAGGCGGTTCTCTTCCGCGTGGTTGACCGTTCTCCCCCGCTCATCCAGATACTTTTTGACGTAACCGTAGGCCGTCTTGTCCTGAATACCGGAGACGGTGCCGGCCTTGAACACGTTGGCCTTGCCGAACAGCTCTTCCGTGTAGCGGTGGACGTTGGACTGGTACTCGCCCGAGAAGTTCAGATCAATATCAGGCTCCTTGTCGCCGTAGAAACCAAGGAAGGTCTCGAAAGGGATGTCATGGCCGTCCACCAGCATCCGGGTGCCGCAGTGGGGGCAGTTCTTGTCGGGCAGGTCGAAGCCGTCGTCCACGCTGCCATCGGTGATGAACTCGCTGTACTTGCACTTGGGGCAGCGGTAGTGGGGCGGCAGACTGTTGACCTCCGAGATTCCGGAGAAGTGGGCCACAGCTGACGAGCCGACCGAACCACGACTGCCCACCTGATAGCCGCCCGCGTTGGAGTAGGCCACCAGTTTGACCGCGATAACGTACAGGACGGCATAGCCGTGGCCGCAGATGGAGTCCAACTCTTTTTGCAGGCGCTTCTCCACGATCTCGGGCAGAGGGTCGCCATAGTCCCGCTTGGCGTGTTCCCAGGTCGCATCCCGGAGCTGCTGTTCTGCACCCTCGATGCTGGGCGGGTAGGTGCCGCGCGGGATGGCGCGGACGTTGCCGTCGATGCTAGCCGCTATCTTGCGGGGATTGGTCACGACGATCTCATAGGCCTTTTCCTTGGGCAGGTAGCTGAACTGGTTCAGCATATCCTCGGTGGTGCGGTAGAACAGGGGCGGCTGGTTGTCCGCGTCCTTGAAGCCGTTGCCCGCCTGCAGGACAGAGCGGTAGATGGCGTCCTCCGGCTCGGTGAAATGGACGTCGCCGGTGGCGATGACAGGCTTGTGCAGGTCTTCGCCCAGCTTGATGACGGTGCGGTTGAAGTCCTTGATGACCTCTTCGCTCTCCACCTTGCCCTCCCGCACCATATAGGCGTTGTTGCCCAGGGGCTGGACCTCCAAAACATCGTAGTACGATGCAATTTTCTTCAATTCTTCGTAAGAGCGGCCCTCTACGACAGCCCTGTAAAGTTCTCCTGCTTCACAGGCGGAAGTGAGGATAAGGCCGTCCCGATACTTGTTCAGAAGGCTGCGGGGGACGCGGGGCTTCTTGAAGAAGTAGTTGACATGGGCCTCGCTGACGATTTTATAGAGGTTTTTCAGGCCCATCTGGTTGCGCACGAGGATGATGAGGTGATAGTACTTCTTTTTCAGCACCTCGCGGTTTCCGCCGAGGCCGGTGTTGATGCCGCTGACGGCGGTGACCTGCTTTTCCTCCAGATCTTTCAGCATGACGCAGAAGATGCGGCCCAGTGCGGCAGAGTCCTCGCAGGCGCGGTGGGCCTCGTAGGCGGGCAGCTCCAGATGCTTGTTGATGGTCCCCTGCTTGTAGTTGTGGAGGCCGGGGTACATGGCCTGAGCCATGGTCAGGGTGTCGATATAGGTCGGCTCAAACTCGATGCCGCTCCGCTTGGCGGCAGCGCGAAGGAACCGGATGTCGAAGGAGTGGGCATTGTGAGCCACAAGGATGCGGCCACCTACAAAGTCGAGGAAGGCTTTCAGTGCCTCGGCCTCGCCGGGGGCGTCAGCCACCATCTCGTTGGTGATGCCGGTCAGCTCGGTGATCTTGGAGGTGATGGCCTTTCCGGGTTTTACGAAGGTGTCGAATTCTTCCACCACTTCCCCGTTCCGCACGATGACCGCGCCGATCTCTGTCAGGTACTCCACGCCGGGGTCGAGGCCCGTCGTCTCAGTGTCGAAGACGCAGAACTCACCGTTCAGCGGCTCGTCTTTCACGCCGTAGACACAGGGTATCATGTCATCGACAAAGTAGGCCTCACAGCCGTAGATGAGCTTGAAATCCGGGTCTGTCTTGTGGATGGCGTCTGCAGCCAGCATAGCCTCGGGGTAGCCCTGACAGACACCGTGGTCGGTGATGGCAATGGCCGGGTGGCCCATACGGTGGGCCAGCTTGACGATGCCGCCGGGGTCGCAGAAGGCGTCCATGCTGGACAGCTTGGTATGCAGATGCAGCTCCACCCGCTTGACGGGGGCGTTGTCCTCCCGCTTTTTGCGCTCGACAAAGAGGACGTCGTAGGGCCAGACGATATAGTCGTGCTCGTACTTATCGTAGGAGCAGTCGCCGCGCACCACGACCGTCGTACCCTTGGGGATGGACTCCCACTTGGAGCAGTCCTCCCCTTCCTGCGCACGGATCTTCAGGTTGATGGAGCCGGTGTAATCGGTGATGGAGACAGTGTATATCTTGCGGAAGTTGCCCTTCACTTCGGTGAAGAAGACGTCGCCCCAAATCATGCACTTGCCGCCCTCGCCGCCCAAATCCTTGAGGGGGGTGAGGTTTTTCGGGGTGAACATCTTGCCGTGGAAGATGGTGACGGGCTTGTCCGTGAGGTCGAGGCCCTCCACCTTGATGGAGGGGGCAGTGTTCTTTTTCTCGAACTTGACGACAGGCGGCGCAATTTTCCGCTCGAGCTTTTCTTCCATCTGGCGCTGTTCGGCCTCGCCCACGCTGCTTTCCAGCGTCACTTTGGGCTTTACGCCGGTGTGGGCAGCGATGCGCTCCGCCAGCAGGCGCTCGAACTGCATCTCCTGCAAAAACTTCGTGCCGTGGCAGACGCCGATGGTGATGTTCTGGCCGGTGATGGTGATGCGGCAGCGGTCGAGGAAACCGTTGATGGGGACACCATCCCGTTTCATCTCCTCCATCATTTCCCGCAGACCGGCTTCATCCAGCGTCGCATAGCCGAAAAGATTGTTGATGCGGAGCTCGAAGCCCTCGTAATCCGGTGCCAGCGAGGCCAGCAGCCGGGCGCACAGCCCCTTGTCCAGCGGGGCAGAACTGCGCAGCGTAAAGATGACCTGCCGCTCCTGCCGCAGCATCTGGGCGTGCTCGACGACCACGCGGCCAAAACAGGCCGCAAAGTCCGGGTCCGCCATAAACTGCGGCCATAGCTGGGAAACAAGTGGTGTCACAGTGGTACTCCTTTTCTATCAGATAACAGCACAAACTGCCGCGCCCTGGAAAAGGGCGTGGCAGCAGGTTGTTCTTGAGCTTACAGCTTATAGATCTCCTCCATGAACTGGTCGAGGATATTATCCCCCGTCAGCTTCTTGACGGGGTTGCCGTGGACGAACAGCACTGCCTCGCCCTTTCCGCCGGCAATGCCGATGTCAGCCTCACGGGCCTCGCCGGGGCCGTTGACGACACAGCCCATGACAGCCACCTTGATGGACTTTTTGCAACCCTGAAGCCGCCGCTCCACCTCATTTGCGATTTCGGTGCAGGGGTACTGGGTGCGGCCGCAGGTCGGGCAGGTGATGACCTCCGGGCCGGCCACTGGGAAGCCGACAGCGCGCAGGATATTGTAGCCTGCTTCCACTTCCTTCTCAGGGTCAGCAGCCAGCGAGACACGAATGGTGTCGCCGATACCCTCCAGCAGCATCCCGCCGATGCCCATGCCGCTCTTGAGCAGGCCCATCTGGTAAGTGCCGGCCTCAGTGACGCCCACATGGAGCGGGTAGTCGGTCACAGCGCTGAGCTGGCGGTATGCCTCCATCATGCGGGGGACGTTGGAGTTCTTGATGGAGATGACGATGTTGTTGAAGTCGAACTTTTCCAGCAGGCGGACATGGTACAGAGCGCTCTCTACCATCGCTTCCGGCACAGGTGCGCCGTACTTGGCGAGGATGTGCTTTTCCAGACTGCCGCCGTTGACGCCGATGCGGATGGGGATATTCTTCTGCTGGCAGGCATCCACGACCGCCTTCACGCGGTCATCGTCGCCGATGTTGCCCGGGTTGATGCGGATCTTATCCACGCCCACATCGGCGCAGGCAATGGCAGCCTTGTAGTCGAAGTGGATGTCTGCCACGATGGGGATATTCACGGCGTTCTTGACGGCCTCGATGCACTTGGCGTCTGCCGCGCTGGGACAGGTCACGCGCAAAATCTGACAGCCTGCCGCTTCACAGCGCTTTGCCTGCGCCACATTGCCCTCGATGTCCTCCACCGGGACGTTCAGCATGGTCTGCACGGCAATGGGATTCTTGCCGCCGATGGTCACATTGCCGATCTTCACTTCACGTTTCAGCTGCCGCATGGTTTTACCCCTTTCAAATTGCTCCGGTCACGAGCCGGACGATGTCATTGTACGTTGCAAAGAGCATCAGGCCGAACAGCAGCGCAAAGGCTGCGACGGTCAGACTGCTCTGGATTTTTTCCGGCACTGCATGGCCGGTGACTGCCTCGATGAGCAGGAATACGATCTTGCCGCCGTCCAGCGCCGGGAACGGCAGCAAATTGAATACGCCGAGGTTGATGGTGATAAGCACCAGCAGCTCAGCCACATCCTCCCAGCCGTAGCTTGCGGCCTGACCGATAGCGGTCACGATGCCCACCGGGCCGGACAGGTCGTTGATGCTCTCGCGGCCCCGCAGAAGGTCGGCCAGCGAGGTATAGATGATGCGTCCATAGTAGATGACGCTGTTGGCCGACTCTTTCAGGACGTTTTGCGGTGTTTTTTTGAGGCCGTAAACTGTGAAGCCCAGTGTCATGTGGGTCTGGCCCTGCTCATCCTGCCAGGTGTCGAACTGGACGTCCGGCAGCTCCACGAGCTTGCCGTCCCGGCGGACGGTGAAGTCTGCGCGGTAGCTCTCGGTGCGCATAAGCTCGTAGAGCATATCGTTGGCCACAAAGCAGTGCCGCCCGTTGACGGCCACGATCTCGTCGCCGGCCTGCAGGCCGGTCTGGCCACAGAGGGCGTTGTCCTCCACGGCATAGATGACCTTGCTGGTGATCGGCTCACTGCGCAGTGAGATGAGGAGCAGCAGCACCACGAAGCCCAGCACGAAGTTCATCACCGCGCCTGCCGCCATCACCAGCATCCGCTGCCAGACAGCCGCCTCGTTCAGCGGCTTGCCTGTCCGCTGCGCCAGCACCTCCGGCGGGATGTCCGGGCCGTCATCGTCCCCGCTTCCACCCTCGGCCTGTTCGCTCTCGGGGCTCTCCTCCCCTTCCAGCGCCACAAAGCCGCCTACGGGCAGGAGCCGCAGGGTATACTGCGTGCCTTTGCGATAGGTCTTGATGAGGGTCGGACCCATGCCAATGGAAAACTCGTTGACCTGGACCCCGCAGAGCTTTGCCACTGCAAAATGGCCGAACTCGTGGATGGCGATGACTGCGCCGAAGATGAGCAACGCAGCAGCAAAGGTGATGAAAACTGACATTATTTCTCCTATATTACAGATGTGCTCTCACGAATGCACGGGCCATACGGTCACACTCATACACATCCGCGAGGCTGTAGTCGCCGCCGAAGCTGTCGCTGTCCACGACAGCCTCCACTAGACGGCCGATGTCGAGGAAGCCGATCTTATCCTCAAGGAAGAGCTTGACGGCCTCCTCGTTGGCACCGTTGGCGGCGCAGGGGCCGAGACCACCCTTCTTGATGGCTTTCTTGCAGGCGGCGAGGCAGCGGAAAGTCTCCTCGTCGGCCACATCGAAGGTCAGCAGTTTGAGGGTGGTGAAGTCCAGCTCCGGCACGACGCCCGGCACACGGGCCGGATAGGTCAGCGCATACTGGATGGGGATGCGCATATCCGGCACACCCAGCTGGGCGATGATGGAGTTGTCGCTGTATTGCACCGCCGAGTGGACGATGCTCTGGCGCTGGACAACGATTTGAATTTTCTCCGGAGGCAGACCGAACAGCCACACAGCCTCAATGAGCTCGAGGCCCTTGTTCATCAGAGTGGCACTGTCGATGGTGATCTTTGCACCCATGTTCCAGTTGGGATGCTTGAGGGCATCGGCCTTGGTCTTGCCCCGCAGCTCTTCGGTCTTCATGCCGAAGAAGGGGCCGCCGGAGGCCGTCAGCAGAATTTTGGTCAGGCTCTTGGCGCTCTCCTTATCTTGCAGGCACTGGAAGATGGCCGAGTGCTCACTGTCCACAGGCAGCAGCTTGACGCCGTGCTTCGCCACGGCCTGAGTGACAAGATGGCCGCCGGTGACAAGGCTTTCCTTGTTGGCGAGGGCCAGGTCATGGCCGCTCTCGATGGCGGCAAGGCTTGCGCCGAGGCCCGCGATGCCCACCACGCTGTTCAGCACCACGTCCGGTCCGTCCATCGCGGCGAGGGTCTTCAGGCCCTCCGGGCCGGTCAGGAGCTTGGGTGCATCGGCGCGGCCTGCCAGCGCAGCCGAAAGCTTTTCGGCACCGGCCTCACTGGTCATGCAAACATATTTCGGGTGAAATTCTTCTATCTGCTGCAAAATTTTATCCGTCTGGCTGTGGGCCGACAGGCCGAACACCTCATACCCTTGAGCACGGATGACGTCAAGGCTCTGGGTGCCGATGGAGCCGGTAGAACCCAGCAGCGTGATTTTCTTGGCCATAAAGAATCTACCTCCTGCTGATTTTAATCGTAGAATGCTGCGATGACCACCATCGTGACGAAGGGCGCGATGAACATCACGCTGTCAAAGCGGTCAAGGATGCCGCCGTGGCCCGGGAAGATGGTGCCGTAGTCCTTGATGCCGCACTGGCGCTTGACCACGCTGGCGAACAGGTCGCCGTAGATGCCCAGCACCGCAGCCACACAGGCCAGCAGCGCAATGATGACATACATGGATACGCCAATATTGGAGCGGGTGAACTCTTCCATCCGGTCTGCTGCGATGGAGTAGATGACCGTGACCAGCACACCGAATACCATAGTACCCAGCACGCCGCCTACAGCGCCCTCCACCGTCTTTTTGGGGCTGACCACCGGGCAGAGCTTATGCTTGCCAAAGGCGCGGCCCGCGAAGTAGGCGCAGGTATCGCCGCCCCAGGCGAAGCAGAGGATGAGCAGGATGAAGAAGATGGCGTCGTAGCCATATTCCTCCACCGGCAGCATCTCCTTGAGCCGGATGAACGAGTAGAAGCAGAAGATCACGATGCCCGAAAACATGGCGAGGCCGCTGGCTTTCTGGTAGCTGATGACGCCGTTGCGCACTACAAGGTAGATGGCATAGAACAGCACCACGAGGAAGGAAGCGGGCATCACCATCGCCCGGCAGACGCTGTAGCTCGACAGCATGATGAGCAGTGTGTAGGGTACCAGAACGGCCAGCAGCGGCCAGTCCTGCTTTTCAAAACCCAGCGCAGAGTAAATTTCATGCAGGGCGATGAGGGTGATGGCCGCGATGACCAGGTTGAACACCAGCGTATCGAAGGTGAACAGGACGCCTGCCAGAACGATCAGGCCCACCACGGCTGTGATGATTCGTGTTTTCATAGTTTCATGTTCTCCTTTGTTTCGTCCGGGAGCCGCTCCCCTGCTCTGGCAGGGTCTGCAGCGTCAGCGCCTGAGGAAATACCGGACGCTCTCCGGGGGCCGCGCACACCGCGCGGCATCTTGCGTATCGTTTGCTGCGCTCAAAGTCCGCCGAAGCGGCGGGAACGCCGGTTGAACTCCATGATGGCGGCATCGAGGTCATCACGGGTGAAATCAGGCCACAGAACGTCCATCTCCACCAGCTCCGAGTAGGCTGCCTGCCAGAGCATGAAGTTGGAGAGCCGCTTTTCTCCGCTGGGGCGGAGGATGAAGTCGGGGTCTTTCTGGCCGGCGGTGTACATTTGGGCCGAAAGAGCCTCTTCCGTGATGTCCTTGGGCTTCATCTCGCCCGCAGCCACCTTGGCCGCAAGACTCTGGGCCGCCCGGACGATCTCCGGCCGTCCACCGTAGTTGACGGCGATGTTGACGGTCAGACCGGTCTTGGAAGCCGAGTCGGTCTCCAGCTCGTTCATCAACTTTTGCAGCTTGGGGTCCAGCGCAGTGCGGTCGCCCATGAAGCAGATGCGGATGTTCCGGTTCTTGTAGTCGAAGCCCTTGATGAGGTACTCGCCGAACAGCCGCATGATAGCACCCACTTCTTCGGCGGGACGCTTCCAGTTTTCGGTCGAGAATGCGTAGAAATACACCGACTCCACACCCAGCTCATCGCAGTAGTTCGCAATGTCCTGAAAGACCTGTGCGCCCTTTTTGTGGCCGGCGGTGCGGGGCAGGCCGCGGCTCTTGGCCCAGCGGCCATTGCCGTCCATGATGATGCCGATGGACAGCCCCTTCGCAAAATCCTTTGGATGTTCCATGATCTTATTCCTCTATTTTCAGTCTGGCAAAAAGTGCCGCGCACCTTCTTTCAGCGCACGGCACCTCCCTGCTTGCTTGCAGTCAGAATCAGACGGACATGATCTCCTTCTGCTTTTCTTCCACGGCAGCGTCGATATTCTTCACGTACTTGTCGGTCAGCTTCTGGACGTCCTCTTCCATGGTCTTCTGGGTGTCCTCGGTCAGTTCGCCAGCCTTCTTCATGGCCTTGGCCTTGTCCATAGCGTCGCGGCGGACATTGCGGACAGCGACCTTTGCCTCCTCGCCCATCTTGGAGACTTCCTTGGCCAGCTGCTTGCGGCGCTCCTCGGTGGGAGCCGGGAAGTTCAGACGGATGGTCTGGCCGTCATCAATGGGGTTGATGCCCACATCGCTGGCCAGGATGGCCTTGCTGATGGCGCGCAGCAGAGTGCGGTCCCACGGGGTGATGGTCAGGGTGCGGGCCTCGCTGACAGCCACAGAAGCCACCTGCTGGATGGGCGTGGGCGAACCATAGTAATCCACGGTCACCTTGTCCAGAACGCCGGGGTTGGCACGGCCTGCGCGCACGGTCTTCAGCTCGCGCTCCAGATGCTCGACTGCGCTCTTCATCTTGTCTTCGAATGCCTTGGTGTTGCTGCTCATTGTCCTTGTCTCCTGTTTGTTATCAATTCTCACCAGCCGCGAAAAGGCGCCTGGCATATTCTATTGTCGGAAGCGGGGCGGTATGCTCAGCCCTCGTAGACCAGCGTACCCACGTTCTCACCCTGCACAGCGCGGGCGATGTTGTCGGGGTCGGCCAGGTCGAACACGAGAATGGGGAGCTTGTTATCCCGGCAGAGGGTGGCGGCAGTGCCGTCCATAACAGCCAGACGGTCTTCCAGCACCTTGGTAAAGGTAAGGGTCTCGTACTTCTTGGCATCGGGGTACTTATGGGGGTCCTTGTCATAGACGCCGTCCACCATCGTGGCCTTGAACATGATGTCTGCACTCACCTCAACGGCGCGCAGAGCAGTGGTCGTATCGGTGGAGAAGAAGGGGTTGCCCGTACCGCCGCCGAAGATGGCGATCTTGCCCTCTTCCATTGCGTGGAGAGCTTCCTTGCGGGTGAAGGCCGGGGCCACCTGCGGCATAGTGATGGAGGTGAACACCTCGGTCGGCACACCCAGCTGCTCCAGCTTGTCGGAGACAGCCAGGGCGTTCATCACCGTTGCCAGCATACCGATCTTATCGGCCAGCGTACGCTCCATCTTGCCGCTGGAACGGCCGCGCCAGAAGTTGCCGCCGCCCACAACGATGCCGATCTGAACGCCCAGCTCATGGGCCTTCTTTACGCCGCCACAGATCGCGTCCATGGTCGGCTCGTCGAAGCCGGTCCCCTTTTCTCCGCCGAGGGCCTCACCGCTGATCTTCAGAAGGATACGCTGATATTTCAATGCCATAATAACATACACCACCTGTATCAGATTTGGCCGCGCTGTGCGCCGCCGATTTTATCTCTTATCTATTTTACAATAAAACTGCTCCAAAGTAAACAGGCAAACGCCAGCTCATCGGCAAAGGTTTCTTCTCCTTCTGCACTTTGGGCAAAAAATGCTGGACATTTGCCGCGAATCATGCTATAATACTGCTTGCATCCCGGCAAAATAGAATATGCGGGCATCGTACATCGGCTAGTATATCAGCCTTCCAAGCTGAGGAGGTGGGTTCGATTCCCATTGCCCGCTCCACCAAAAACCGCCTAGATTCGTCAGAATCCAGGCGGTTTTCTTGCTTCATCACCTCATTTCTTTTCCATACCATATAATAATGTCCCCCTTCGAAAAAATTTTGAAGGAGGCATTATTAGACTATACAGCTCTCACCGCACTCTCTTTTTCATCCTTGCCATGAATGCATCCGCCTCGATGGCCTCAGGGGTGAAGCTGTTGTTATACCACCAGTTGACCAGCGCACTCACGGTGGTGAAGCCGGTGGAGATGAGCTGCTCCAGAGTGCCGCTCTCGATGGGCAGCACGGGCTTGCCCAGAGCGCTCAGCAGCTGGTTGATGAGGGCCAGAGCCAGCACGGCGGTGCGGGCGATGGTACCGGCGGAGATCTTGTTGTTCAGGTTATTCATAGTCAATTCCTTTCTCTTTCGTGTTCATGCATTTCTAAATCGGCGATGCGGTGGTTGACTACCTTCATCTGCTCCTCGAGGATGGGGACTCGCTGGGCAAAATTGTTGTGCGCCCGGACTTCCCGGGTCAGCTCTTCCAGCTTGGTGTCGGTGACGGCCTGACTCTTGCCGTTGGCGATGAGTACGCCGATGAGGGTCACAGCCCCGGTGATAAGGGCGGCGAGAATGGTCTCCATCGGTCTCACCCCTTCCATCTGGACTTATTCGTCCGGGTGTCGATGTGTACCCACCCGGTCTTGCGGGTGGGGTGCTTTGCGTCCTTCGGGTACCGCCCGATGCCGCCACGTCCGGGAAGCAGCTTCTCGGCGTAGTCGGCCACGGTAGCCACCGGCACACCCTCCACCCAGAAGTCCGCTGCCCGGCCCAGCAGGTGCTGGCTCGACTTGCTGCCGCCCACGGCGGCATTATGTTCGGCGGTGCGGTAGCCGCTGGTGATATGTACCGGCTTACCGAAGTGCTCCCGGATGCACTGCAGCAGCACCACCAGCTCGTCGTCGATGAGGACGACGTCGCTGCCCTTGCAGGCAAACTCGCGGACACGGAAGCTGGGCGAAAGCTGCCGGGTGGAGTCGCGGGCCATGGAATATTCTCTGATGGACATTTCAAATCCTTTCTCCTTCTGGGCTCCCCTATTAGGGAAGCTGGCGCGAAGCGCCTGAGAGGTTTAATACTTCTTCCCGCAGATCTCCTCGAAATCCGCCTTGGTGATGATGCCCTTGCGGACATACACCCGCAGCATCGCCTCAGAGATGCGGCCCTGCGTCCAGCGCTCGGTCAGTCTTTCCTTGTTGCTCATAACTTCGTTCTCCTTTCTCATTCTGCGTCTGGCAGGCTCAGCGCCACCATGTCTTCCAGAGCGTCCGCAATGCGGGTCTGGTCGGAGACGCCGGTGTCTGCCGTGGGAGGGTTATCCTCAAAGGCCTCGATGGCGGCCAGATAGTCCTCGTCGGTGACGCAGGCGCTGAAATCGCAGCCCGCCTTGCGGTAACGCTCCACCTCATCGTCGAAGACCAGTGCGACGCTGCCGTTGATGATGCCGCCGCCCACGATCATCTTGGTGTAGCGGCCCCACTGGTAACGGTCCAGCCACTGCTCAGCGGTAAGCTTCTCGCCCACCGGGGTGATGACGTCAGATTTGTTGTCGTAAATTTTGTATCGTGCCATTTTGATTTCTCCTTTTCTTTTATGCGGTGTAGACTTCGACGGAATCGTAAGCGGTGTCACTCTTTTCACCGGAATGCCCGCCTGCAAACAAAGCGTAGTCCCCGATGGTCGCAGCACCCATGTCATAGCCCGTCATGCTGGTGCCGATGTTGCTCCGGGTCAGAGATGCGTCGCAGAAATCTGCCACTCCACCTCCTGAAAAGATGGCGTAGTCTCCGACCGTCGTCGCAGCCAGACCCGTCCGCGCCGTGCTCAGGATGGCGGCAGACGTTTTGGTGAGGGAGGCATCGTAGATGTCTGCGGAGGCAGTGTTGCCCACAAATATTGCGTGGTTCCCGACAGTTGCAGCGGCGCTGTTGTTTTTCGTGCTGCTCAGAGCGGTCGCGGTGGTGCGGGTGAGCGAAGCATTGTAGGCGTCCACTGTCGTACAAAAACTACCGGCTCTTCCGCCAGCGAACAGTGCGTAATTGACTGCGCTTGCGCCTTTCACATTCGCTCGTGCAACACTCAACAAAGGTGCTGTCGTGAAGGTGAGTGAGGGATCGTACGCCAGCACATCGCTCGTCACGTTATCTTTATTTATTTGACTGTAGACCGTCCCACCTGCGAACAGCGCGTAGTTTCCGACGGCTGCACCTCCGATCGCGACTGTGGCGCCTATTATGTGGGCGGCACTGCGGGTCAGAGAGGCATCGTATGCATCCACAGCGCTCACGAGATTTTCATAAAAGCCCAATAGATTATATGACGATGCGCCGCCAGCAAACAGCGCATAGCCGCCGACAGATGCCGCCGCATGACCGCACCGTTTGCAGCTCAGCTCTGTCGGTGTGCTCTTCGTAAGGGAGGTATTGTAGGCATCCACGGAACTGCTGACGCTGTAGCCAAAAGAGGACTTGGAGATATATCCACCCGCAAACAAAGCGTATTTGCCGACGGTCGCGGCCCGCATATCATACCGTGTAGTGCTCAGCGCCGCAGCCATCCCGACCTTTTCCAGCTCTGCACTGTAGCACAGCCTCGCCTTGCCTCCGACACCGATGTACATCTTCTTGACCTTGCGGGCCTTACCGCCGATGCCGATGTAGGCTTTCTTCATCTTGTGGGCTTTGCTGCCAACGCCCACATAAACTGCTTTTGCCATTTTGAAGTTTCACCTCCTTACTGATATACGATGAGCACCTTGTTGGTGGTCAATGCGCTTCCCGCCCCCGGGTCGGTGGTCTGGGCGGCGAAAGTCAGGCCGTTGACACTGTTGGCCGTGCCGCCCGCACTCGAAGACCCGGCATAGTTGTGGGTGTGGGAACTGTTGGCTTTGCCGTTGAGTTTGGTATTCATCTCGCTTTCGGTGTAATACCGGTCATCGTGGGTGTGGCTGGACGCCGCCTTGCCGTCCACGAGGCCTTTCAGCACCTTGCCCTGATTTGCGCTCAGACTCTGGTCGGTGGCCGTGCTGGTCAGGTTGTCCTGCACCCCGCGCCAGGTGTTGGTGTCCGTGAACTTTGCATCCGCAGGCACACTCTTGCCCAGCGTGCAGGTCATAGCGACCGGCACACCATCCTTGAAGTATACTCCCTGCGTAGCAGAACCCGCGTTCTTGTTCAGTTTGTTGGCTGAGTTTGCCACACCGCCCGCGCTGGACGAACCAGCGTAGTTGTGGGTATGGCTAGCGGCAGCTTTACCCGCCAGCGCGTCGCCGGTGGCTTTGGCGTCGGCCGCCGCGCCGGAGACTTTGAGGGTGGAATCCACCTTCGTTTCTTTGCCCGCCGGGCCTGTCTCGCCTTTCGGTCCCTGAGGGCCGGTCGCGCCTACAGGACCCTGTGGACCGGTGTCGCCTTTGTCGCCCTTCGGACCCTGCGGGCCAGTCTCGCCCTTTGGGCCTTGTGGACCTGTTGCACCAGTGGGGCCTGTCGAGCCGATGTCGCCTTTTTCGCCTTTAGGCCCCTGAGGTCCGGTATTTCCCTGCGGACCTCTCGCGCCTGTATCACCCTTTTCGCCCTTGAAATCTCCCGCAGCGATGCCATCCTGAAGCTCTTTCAGTTTTTTCGCCGCCGCTGCAGCACTACCGGCCGCTGCGCTTTTTTCGCTTTCGGCCTGTTTCATCGACTTCCGGGCCTGTTCGGCACTTTTCCGGGCGTCTGCACCGACTTCTTCTACCCGGCCCACCAGCTGCTGCCACGCAGGCGTACCCAGCGGCGGCATAGTACCGTCTTCGGTGCCGGAATTTGCCGCCACGCGGTAACGCATATCGGCGCTGGTGATGGTCCGGGTGCCGTCGGAGCCTTCGAAGGTGATGCGGCCCTCGCCGGACACAGCCGTGACGAAGGCAGGCACCTCCACCACACCGTTCTCTACCAGCGATGCAGGCGGGTCACCCTCCAGCGTATGCCAGAACACCCGGAGCTTCATCCCCTTCCACTCGTCGGCGGCAGTCACCCTCAGCCGATAAACACCGCAGTTCTTGTTGTAGCCAAACCGCAGCATATCCTCATAACCCGGTGCTTTTACCGCGCCGGACGACGCAAGAGAAAGCTTGTATTCTATCATTGAGACCTCCTTTTTCGGCAGTCATTTCCTGTGCGGAGGCTTCTGCCGATACCATCCGCACGCAGACAAAAACTTCGAGCCGTTTCCAGCACAGATGCCGGCCTCTGCGCCCATGAAACAACTTTATTTCGTCATCTCTGCCTTTTCTTATGCCATATGGTAGCATTTTGCACATTCAAAGTCAACGATTCTCATGAAATAGTCGGAAACTTGTGCAAAAGCGCACAGAAAACTATGTTTTCCTCTTTTGGACGCAAAAAAGAACCGACCCGAGCCGTGTGAGGACACACGAACTCGGGTCGGTTTTACATCATTTTATTTCAGAACGATGTTTTCGGAGCAGCTATGCCGCCGGGATGTTTGCCTCATCTATCCCACTTGTCACAGAGAGCGTTGATCTGGTCGGCGAACTTGGCAAGGTCCTTGTTGGCACCGCCCTCGTTGTGCTCGATGACTCGCAGCAAACGCTTGCCGGCATTGAGCAGGCGCTGGAAGACGGTAGCTGCACGGGCTGCACCCTCGCTGACGTGGTGCTCGATGCGGATACGGGTGCCTTCCTTCAGGCAGACTGCACCTTCGGCACCGATGGCCCACTGCTCACCATTATAAGGTGCGCTGGCGTTGAAGCCCTGCTCCGTGAGGGTCTGGGCAAAGATGTTCTCCACCTCATCCTCGCCGTGGATGATGAACACCCGCTTGGGCTTCGGCTCAAAGGAGTTGACCCACTTCAGCAGACCCTCCCTGTCGGCGTGGCCCGAAAGGCCGGTGAGCTGGCAGATCTCCGCCTGCACCTCGATGGATTCACCGAAGAGCTTCACGTTGTCCGCACCCTCCAGCAGAGAGCGGCCCAGCGTGTTCACGGCCTGATAGCCCACAAAGAGGACGGTGCATTCCTTCCTCCAGAGGTTATGCTTGAGGTGGTGGCGGATACGGCCCGCTTCGCACATGCCGCTGGCCGAGATGATGACCTTCGGCACGGGGTCAGTGTTGATGGCACGGGACTCATCGCTGGTGACGCTGACCTTCAGGCCCGGGAACTGGATGGGGTCGATGCCCTTTGCCAGCAGGGCGTTGGTCTCTTCATCAAAGCAGGAGGAGTCGGTGTCCTTGAAGATACGGGTAGCCTCGATGGCCAGCGGGCTGTCGATGTACACCGGGAAACAGCCGTGGCCGGTGACCAGATTCTTTTCCTTTATCTCGCGGATGAAGTAGAGCAGTTCCTGAGTGCGGCCCACTGCAAAGCTCGGGATGACCACATTGCCGCCGCGGTCGAAGGTGCGCTGCAGGATCTTCGCCAGCTCTGCCACATAGTCGGGCCGCGGGCCGTGGCTGCGGTCACCGTAGGTAGACTCCATAAAGACGTAATCCGCGTCCTTCAGATACGAGGGATCTTTGATGATAGGCTGGTCGAGGTTGCCGATGTCGCCGGAGAAGACCAGCTTTGTGGTCGCGCCGTTCTCCGTCACCCATATCTCGATGCTGGACGAGCCCAGCAGATGGCCCACATCCACAAAGCGGATGATAACGCCAGGCGCAAGCTCGATCTCTTTATTGTAATCATAGCCCCGGAACAGCGCGATAGCTGCCTCAGCGTCCTGAATGGTGTACATAGGTTCCACAGGCTCTGCGCCGGAGCGCTGGCCCTTGCGGTTCTTCCACTCGGCTTCGAATTCCTGGATGTGCGCCGAGTCGCGCAGCATGATGCTGCACAGTTCTGCCGTGGGCCTGGTGGCATAGATCCTGCCCCGGAAGCCGTTGCGTACCAGAAGAGGCAGAAGGCCCGTGTGGTCGATATGGGCATGGGTGGCCAGCACGCCGTCGATCTCGCCCGGCGCAACGGGGATGGGCTGGTTCTCATAGACATCCTTGCCCTGTTCCATACCACAGTCGATGAGGTAGCGCTGTCCCGCCGCTTCCAAGAGGGTACAGCTGCCGGTCACTTCGTGGTTGGCACCCAAAAACGTCAGTTTCATAGACACACCTCCAACGAGACTATCCAACTTTGGTACATTAAGTATATCACGTTTCGCGCTGTAATGCCGCCCAAATCGATAGCCGATTCTCGGGCAAAACGCCGAATCCATCAAAAAATTTTTATACAATCTTGACAAACCACCCCCGGATGATATACACTTAAACCGTATGACGTAACTTCTACTGAGATTCAAAATAGAGAGGTTGTATTTTTATGGTTCGTAACGATTTGCGCAATGTCGCTATCATCGCTCACGTTGACCACGGCAAGACCACGCTGGTGGACGCCCTGCTGCGCCAGAGCGGCGCTTTCCGCGACAATCAGGCTGTGGCTGAGCGTGTCATGGACAGCGGTGACATCGAGCGTGAGCGCGGCATCACCATTCTGGCCAAGAACTGCTCCTGCAACTACAAGGGCGTCAAGATCAATATCGTCGATACCCCGGGCCACGCCGACTTCGGCGGCGAGGTTGAGCGCGTGCTGAAGATGGTCAACGGCGTTCTGCTGCTGGTGGACGCTGCTGAGGGCTGCATGCCCCAGACCCGTTTCGTGCTGCAGAAGGCTCTGCAGCAGAATCTGAGCCTTGTGGTCGCCATCAACAAGATCGACCGTCCCGATGCTCGCATCAAGGAAGTCATCGACGAGGTCCTCTACCTGCTGATGGATCTGGGTGCTACCGACGAGCAGCTGGACTGCCCCATGCTGTTCTGCTGTGGCCGTGATGGCACTGCAAGCCTTGACCCCGATGTACCCGGCACTGACCTGGTCCCCCTGTTCGACACCCTGCTGAGCACCATCAAGCCGCCCGAGGGCGACCCCGA
>OGMP01000667.1_pt1 | contig 33520 bp, 33 predicted proteins | sample 1573261 | NCBI WGS metagenome assembly OGMP01 (sample SAMEA2581878, study PRJEB24529) | metagenome | biome: Human gut stool | place: China | collected 2011 | reverse complement strand
TGACTAAAATTTATGCGTAATATTTTCTTTCCCCACTATTTATCGGGTGAGCCATTAAATTTCTACCGCCCCACTATTTATCGGGTGAGCCGGATTAGCCGTTTTTAAATAAAAACACAATATGCACAAACAAAAAAAAGAGACACTCGAAAGTGTCTCTTTGTACGCCTGCAGGGGCTCGAACCCTGGACCCTCTGATTAAGAGTCAGATGCTCTACCAACTGAGCTACAAGCGCGTCCTTAACAACTGATTGGTGTTTGTTTCTCAATTGCGAGTGCAAAGGTAGGCATTATTTTTATTACCACCAAATTTTTCAGCAACTTTTTTACTAAAAATTTTATTTTCGCCCAAAATCTCCCTATTTTGCCCATAATTTACCCGTAAAAACACATAGACAATATTTTTTGTAAAATTTAAAAACACATAAAATTATCATGTTAGAATATTTATTATTTGGAAATGTCTCCAACTTGCATTACATTTGCAAAAAATTTACCGCAAACTATAAAAATAATCAAACGACATCAACGTATATACATAATTATTTGAACAGCCCATACATGAACGGGGACAAAACACCCGGACATGAACATATTAAATAAATTGGAATATTAAATACTAAAGTAAAAATAAACTTATTAACTAATCAAAATGAAAAAAGTTTTATCTCTATGCGTAGCATTTATGCTTGCATTAAACTTTGCCCAGGCAAGTGACTACGACACTTATTACCAAAACCTTCCGGTTGAAATGCCTAAAGCAACTGCACCGGTCATACCGGCAAACACCGTTAATCTTAAAGACTTCGGAGGCGTAGGAGACGGCGTAACTCTTAATACAGAAGCTTTCAGAAAAGCAATAAGCGCACTGAACAAGCAGGGAGGAGGGCATCTTGTGGTGCCTGCCGGAATATGGCTGACGGGAATGATTTCGCTTAAGGACAACATTGATCTGCACATAGAGAAAAACGCCATAATAATGGCTTCACCCGAAAAGAGTCTGTTTATAAAAGAAGAAAACGGCAAGAAAGACGACAAATGCACTCCACTGATAAGCGCAAGTAAGCGTAAGAACATCAGCATAACCGGCGAAGGCGTAATCGACGGCAACGGCGCATTTTGGCGTCCTGTAAAGCGTTCTAAAGTAAGCGACGCCGAGTGGAAAGAGTTTCTCTATATGGGAGGCACAGAGACAGAAGGAGGCAAACTGTGGTTTCCGTTCAACCTCAAGCATTACGAAAACATAGCAGCCACACCCGAGGCACAGGAAAAGATGCGCACACACCTCATCAGAATAACCGACTGCGAGAATGTGCTGGTAAAAGACGTTACACTTCAGAACTCGCCCAAGTTCCACCTCATCCCTACACGCTGCAACAACGTGATAGTTGACAACGTTACAATAAGATGCCCGTGGAACGCCCAGAACGGCGACGCTCTCGACATCAGCAGCTGCAAGAATGTCCTGATTGTCAACAACACCATCGACGCCGGAGACGACGGAATATGCATGAAGGCGGGAGCCGGAGAGTCTGGTCTCAAATATGGACCATGTGAGAACATTCTCATTGAAAACAATGCAGTGTTCCATGCTCATGGCGGCTTTGTCATAGGCTCCGAGTTCACCGGAGGCATAAAGAACATTGTTGTACGCAACAACCGCTTCAGCGGCACTGACACAGGTCTGCGCTTCAAGAGCGGCATAGGACGCGGCGGAAAGGTTGAAGGACTGTATATCAGCGACATCTTCATGACAGACATCAAAGATGAAGCCATTGTATTTGAATGCACTTATATCGACAAGAAATACAGCGTAAAAGAAGACAAGGCTGAAACAGCCACCTACACCGACGCACCTTTTGCACCTGACTTTGGAGACATACATATATCAAACGTCGTATGCCGAAACACAAAAACAGCCATTTCGGCACATGGACTCCCGGGCTTGAAGTGCGTACATGACGTTACAATAGACAACTGTACATTCTTCTACACGAAAAAAGATAAGGACTTTGACAATAACGTTGACGTAAAAATCACGAACACAAAGTTCCTTACCTATGATAAATAATAAATAGAGGGTTAAATTTTGCAAGGGAGAAAGCGGTGTAAAAACTGTTTTCTCCTTTTTTATTAACGCAGATCTGCTAAAAATGTAAACACCAAGATAAAGCAGAAAAAGACAACAGTACTATTATTCCGGAATTATATCTCCTTACGCAAAAAACAATCACAGAAAGACAACCATAAAACATGATAATCAAGGATATGGACACAGCGTCATAGCAACAATCTGGTATAATTTATCCAAACGCATTATCCCTCATCTCCAAACAAGAAAAATCCGCGAGAAGGACGCCACTGCTCCACAGACAAATGAATTTATCACATCAATCATAAAATCAAGATACATCTAATACTTCAACAACAAACGGGGATGCGCCCCAAAGCGACATCCCCGTTTATATATAGCCTAAATGCAATCAGCACTTCTATCCTTTTAATAAGCCTTTTCATCACCATGAATGGCATCAGAAACGGTTTTTAATATTATCTGAATATCGAGCCAGAAACTCCAGTGCTCAATATACCAAATATCCTTTTCCACACGGCGCTTCATGTCATCCACTGTCTTTGTCTCTCCCCTCTCACCATGAGTCTGAGCCCATCCTGTTATACCGGGCTTTACGTAATGACGTATCATATAGTCTGATATAAGTTGGGAATAATAGTCGGTGTGAGCAAGCATATGCGGACGCGGACCGACAATGCTCATGTTTCCTTTAAGTACATTGATAAACTGAGGCAGCTCATCAATGTTGGTATGACGCATCAGCAAGCCCCATTTAGTCACTCTCGGGTCATCCTTGACAGCCTGTACTTTATCAGAATCCTTGTTTACCTTCATGCTCCTGAACTTATAGCACACGAAGTCCTTTCCGTCATATCCGGTACGTTTCTGCTTAAAGAACAACGGTCCGGGCATTGTTATCTTTGACACTATCGCCACAATTATCAATATTATCGGGAACAATGTGCATATAAACAGCAGCGAAACCACAAAGTCGAATACACGTTTCTGTATCCTGTTGCGCATATCCTTCAGCGGTTCGTTATACTGCGACATGACATAAATGTCGCCAAACTCCATAACCTTCGCACTGCGGAATTCTCCGTAAGATATGGTAGGCACATAATATGTTCTGATCATATGCTTTTCACAAAGCCTCATCAGAGCCTTATATTCTTTCAGTTTATCCGGCATTACGCCGATATAGAGCTCGTCAACATGATTATTCTCTATAAAAGGCAGCAGTTCGCTCTCCTCTCCCAGATAAGCAAGTTCCTCACCTGTAGAGCTGTTTGTCATTGAGTCAGAATCTGTTTTGATAAAATATCCCAAAAGATTGTATCCGTTCCAGACGTTAGTCATCACGTCAGCAATTTTCTGTTCCATTTGTCCTGTACCAAGTATTATGGTATCAACTCTGTTCCGGCCAACACTTCGCTTATGCTTAATGTATGTTCTAAGTAAAAGTCGCTCAATACTTGTAACAAGAAAAACAAGTAGAGATATTTCGATACAATAAGCAAGCCCCGGTACGGAAAATCCCATGATACCCAACACTGCCGCATACAGCACTATGAATATAGCTGATGTACGTGAAGTATTGCTGAGCACTTTTGCCGGCTGAGCCTGTCTGTGATGCAGGCTTATGGTAACAATCTGCAATGCAACAACATATGAGACATTTGCCATTAACAAATCAGCCACAAATTCTCCGCTCGTATCTGCTCCTAAAAACAGCGTGAACAACAAGAATACTACATTAAATGTAAGCCAGTCGATAACTGACAAGAGAATACCTAATTTAAATGTTTTGTCAAATGCAGAGATCATAGTCTAATATTGTTTTTATATAAAATATACGTCTTTCGCCGATTTACACAACCACCATATAAGACGCAAATAAATAATATTTACCAAAAAAATTGCACGCAAAGATACTAAATTTTATTTTGTAAAAACATTTTATGATGACTTTTTTCATTTTCGTCACACTATTTTTTTATTTAAGTCAAAAATTACACTATCTTTGCAAATAATTTTACAATACTCAAACTACTTTAAAGCAAATGGAAGAACAAAAAGAGTTATTTCACGAGGTAAACGAGAGCTATACCATGCTCGAAGCCATAAACGAAGCCAAGCGCTGTCTTCACTGCAAAGTTCCGCAGTGCAAGAAAGGATGCCCCATAAGCCACGACATTCCCGACTGGATTCACGAGCTTTCGAAAGGAAATCTCGGTAACGCCATGAAGATAATCAACGACAAGAGTAACCTGCCGGCTGTATGCGGACGCGTATGCCCGCACGAGAAGCAGTGCGAGGGACATTGCGTACTGAGCAAGAAAGGACAGGCGATACATATTGGCAAGCTGGAAAGATTCATAGCCGACTTCGACGGCGGCATGGGCCTGATACGCGAGAACCTGCAGCCAAAGACACGCGGACGCATAGCCGTAATCGGTTCAGGACCTGCCGGACTTACCATTGCCGGCGACCTGGCACGCAAAGGTTTCAACGTTGAGATATTCGAGATGGAACCCGAACCGGGCGGCGTTCTCATGTTCGGCATCCCTGAATACCGACTGCCGAAGGAGATAGTAAGACGCGAAATCAAAAAGATTGAAGAACTTGGAGTGGTATTCCACTGCAACACCACTGTTGGAACCGACATAAACATCGACCAGCTCTTTGAACGTGGCTTCGACGCCATATTCATGGGCACTGGTACAGTAAAGCCGAAGAAACCGGATATTCCCGGACGAAACCTCAAAGGCGTACGTCAGGCTGTATACTTCTTAAGAAAGGTGAGTCTATACAACGAAGGAAACATTGCGCGCGAAGACGTGCCCATACAAGAAGGCGACCGTGTGTTTGTCATCGGCTGCGGCAACACAGCCATGGACGGTGCCCGCACGGCCATCCGCATGGGTGCAAAGGATGTCGAGATTGTTTATCACCGCACGGTGAACGAGATGAGCGCCCTTCGCTCTGAATACGAAGAAGCTGTCGAAGAGGGTGTCAAGTTTAACTGGCAGTCAAAGATTGTGGAGATTCTCGACAAGGACGGCATTCTCAACGGCGTAGTAATAGAGCACAACGGCGAGCGCCGCATAGAAAAGGCCGACAAGGTGCTCATGGCCATCGGCTCCGTGCCCGCCAGCCGCGTAGTGTCGACCACCAAGGGCATTGAGGTTGACGAAAGCGGATACGTGCTAACACGCGAGACTCCATGCGGAATGACGAGCCGCAAGGGTGTGTTTGCGGGAGGCGACGTTGTAAACCGCCCCTCGACCGTCGTACTTGCCATGCGCGATGCCAAAAACGTTGCCGACGGCATAGCTCAGTATGTAGACGCCATCAAGCTCCTCGAGGCAATAAACGCCAAGGACTGGGCCGGCGACAAGAACTAAGACAATAGTTAATGCCTTATAAGTTTTTTGAGGTTTAGGGATAACATCATTCAGACAGCCTGTCTGCACTTAAACGTTTCGTTGCGGAACGTTATATCGAAAATGACGGCATAAAGCACACCGCGGAAAATCTTCCGGTGTAGTCTTTATGCCGTTATAATTGTCTGGATATCCAGGTCAGCAGCAAAGCCACTACATACTCCTGCTCAGCGGCCGTAAGTTCACGCCCCGCCTCAATGCCGTGCCACTTTGACAGGCAGCCCCGGCAGCAGCATCCTGTTGCGTGTTGTGCCACAAACACGGGATGTCCCTTCATCGGTGTCTGTTTTCCGTCGTTTGGTATAGCGGCCGGTGCAAGTCTTTTTCTTATTATGTCAGCTGCATGCATGCCAATGCACCCAAATCCCTTCTCCGTTACATAATCCTTCATCTCATCATTCAGCCGGAAGCGCCGCCTGAAGTCCGACTTCGCCAACCGCCCGAACACTTCATCAAAATTGTATTTACTCTGGTCTATGGCCGGCATGTAAGGCTCAAAATCGTCATCACCAAACAGACTTCCTTCTACAGGCTTTCTTCCATTATTAGTACGTTTTCTCATTTCAAATGTTTTTTCTGCCGACAGCCATCTGCATCACATTCTGCCGGCAAGCACAAAGATACGACAAAAAATCAGAATATCCTCTAACCTGCAAGACATAAAGCTACGCGAAATGGCCGTGCTGCATAAAATGTGTAAATAAAGGTAGCACATTTTATGCATATTATTTCATCTTTTATATTTTTATTTCTTATCTTTGCATATACCAAGCTTCAACATGCAGCCGGGGCCACATATCCGGCAGCAATGTGCAAAGGCTGGACATGACACATCATTATAAATAAAACTAAATCATAACGCCATGAATATCAATGAAATGCTAAACATGGAAGTCTTCGGACTGTCAATTCGCTGGATTGTCGTGTTCTTAATCAAGGGTTTCTTAATTTACGTGTTCGTGCGCATACTCAATGCGTTCATCAAGTATCTGTTCAACCGTTCGCAGAGAAAGCGCGGCCGCATTGTCTTCGACGAGACAAAGATAAGCTTTATCCGCCAGATAATCACCACCGCCGTGTACATCATAGGTGTGGCTGCATTTCTGTCGCTCATTCCGGGCATGGAGAAGGTCAGCAACTCAATCCTCGCCAGTGCCGGTATCATGGCCATGGCCGTCGGCCTTGCTTCTCAGGAGGCCTTGTCTAACATCGTAGGCGGACTGTTCATCATCTTTTCGCGTCCGTTTAAGGTGGGCGACTTTATCCAGGTTGACAACGTCATCGTTGGAACAGTCAAGGAGATTACGCTCCGCCATACGGTAATACAGAATGCCGAAAACCGCATGATTCTCATTCCGAACAACAAGATCAACTCAAGCACCATAGTCAATTCGTCTTATGGCGAAACCACCACGTGCTCTTTTATAGAAGTCGGCGTGTCTTACACCACTGACCTCGGCCATGCCATCGACGTGATGAGAGACGAGATTATGAAGCACCCGATGCTCATAGACCATCGCACCGACGAGGAGAAAGCCAACAATGTGCCGCAGGTTGTCATACGCGTTATCAATCTTGGCGACTCTGCCATAACGCTGCGTGCATGGGCGTGGGCGTCTACCACGGGCAACGCCTTTGCCATGAAGTGCGACCTGCTGAGGGCTATCAAGGAGCGTTTCGACGTCGAGAAGATAGAGATTCCCTATCCTTACTATAACCAGATTATCATGAAGGCATAATGGCCATGTCCCTGCGGTATGATGCGGACAAGACGCACTGCACAGGCAGGCAATCAAACAAATAAAATTTTTCTTTAAAAACTCATAACTCGTCACATTCGTATGTAAGTCGCTTGTTTTCAGGTACATACAATGTGACGAGTTGATTTTTCAACTCATCACACAACTCTTCTTCCTGCCCTTTTTCTGATATGTATCCTTTTGCATCCTGAAAGACGGCATATTACAATGCAAAAGGGCACCTTTCACAATCCGTTTTGCGGTCTTTCATCCGTGGCGTCGTTTTCATAGCCATTATACCTCTTCATGCGGCCTCATGCATAACCTTTGTCCATGCTCATATCCGCATGCCTCAAGCATCTTTATGCCCAGCTTCTGCTGACTTGAACGCACAACACCATTGCCTGCCCTACTGCTCACTGGCAATATCACCGCATGGATTATGACATACACACGTCCGCCTATTACAGATTTATTTTCCATTGGAAAGTGTTAAAAGGCAGGCCATTTAGCAAATAAATGTTACAAAACGAATTATTTTCTATCGGAAATTATCTTTATAACAAACAAATATCTACATTTGCAATGTTTTCCAATGGAAATAATATAAGGATTAAAAAATCTTTCACCATAATATGTAACGGCAAAATAATATCGACATGAACAACAACTGCATCTGCAAAATAAGAAAGATATACCGCTGTATAAGCGAGTTTGAACTTCAGCTACAGAAGGCCTTCGGCCTCAACTTCAACGAGGCCATGCTGCTCTGCGTGCTGTCTGAAAAAGAGAAGATGCTTTCGGGCGAGATAGCCGACGAGCTTCAGCTCTCGCGCTCAAACGCATCCAAGGTGATTGCATCGCTCGAGAAGGAGGCTTACATAAGGCGCAACGTGTGCCCACACGACAGCCGCTGCATGAGTTTCCACCTCACCAAGAAGGGCCGCGAACTTATCGACCGCATACACTGCTCGCAGTTTTCGCTGCCCGAAGAGCTGCGCCTGATAGCCGAAAGCATGACCGAAAAAGAAATAACAACAAACAATAATAATTAAAACAAGCACACTGACATGAGACACATCATCATTGGCGGAGTTGCCGGTGGAGCCACCGCAGCCGCACGCATTCGCAGGGCCGACGAAAAGGCCGAGATAATATTGGTTGAAAAGGGGCCGCACATTTCATATGCCAACTGCGGACTGCCCTACTACATCGGCGGCACCATTGCCGACAAGAACAAGCTGTTTGTGCAGACACCCGAGTCGTTCGGACGCCGCTTCAACGTCGACGTGCGCGTCAACACCGAGGCCATAAGCATCGACACTAAGGCCAAGACCGTAACGCTGCGCCGCCCCGACGGCTCTGTTATTGACGAGCATTACGACCGCCTGCTGCTCTCGCCCGGCTCGTCGCCCGTCAGACCTCCGTTCCCCGGAATCGACACCGAGGGCATATTCACCCTGCGCAACGTTGAAGACACATTCCGCATAAAAGACTATCTTACGCAGCACAGCGTAAAGAGCGCCGTTGTTGTAGGCGGAGGATTCATCGGACTCGAGATGGCAGAGAATCTCAGTCATGCCGGCGCCCGCGTGTCTATCGTCGAGATGGCTCCGCAGGTAATGGCACCGGTCGACTTCAGCATAGCTTCTCATGTTCACCGCGAACTGCTCAGTCAGGGTGTTTCGCTTCATCTCAACACAGCCGTTGAGCGCTTCGAGAAGGACAACGGACGCATACGCGTGTTCTTCAAGTCGGGCAAGAGCATTGTAACCGACCTCGTGCTGCTCTCCATCGGCGTAAGTCCCAATACGTCGCTTGCCAAGAGTGCCGGCATAGAGCTTGGCGCGCGTGGCATCAAGGTTGACAAATATCTCGAGACATCGGCCAAGGGTGTATATGCCGTAGGCGACGCCATAGAATATCCGCATCCAGAATATGGCGAGCCATGGCTCAACTATCTTGCCGGACCGGCTAACCGTCAGGGACGCATCGTGGCCGACAACATGGTGTTTGGCAACACAACCGAATATGAAGGAGCCATCGGTACGTCTATTGCTAAGGTGTTTGATGTAGTTGTAGGTTCTACGGGCCTTCCTGCAAAGCGCCTGAAACAACTCGGCATCAAATATCAGAGCAGCACTACGACAAGCATGTCTCATGCCGACTATTACCCCGGTGCGTTCTTCATCACCACCAAGCTCACCTTCAATCCTGAAGACGGCACGCTCTACGGCGCGCAGTGCGTAGGACACGAAGGCGTAGACAAGCGCATCGACCAGCTGGCCATAATCATCAAGCACAGGGGCACCATCTACGACCTTATCCGCCTTGAGCAGGCTTATGCTCCTCCGTTCTCGTCGGCCAAAGATCCGATAGCCATTGCTGGCTACACCGCCGCCAATATCATATCCGGCAAGATGCCCGTTATCTACTGGCGCGACATCGACGGTCTCGACCGCAGCAAGGTTCAGATTATCGACACCCGTACACCTTCCGAATTCAGCCTCGGCACAATCAGCGGGGCCGTCAACATTCCCGTAGACGACATCCGCGAGCGCATGGGCGAAATAGACAAAAGCAAGCCCGTAGTAACATTCTGCGCCGTAGGTCTCAGAGGCTACATCGCCGCACGCATACTTATGGCCAACGGCTACGAAGTGCGCAACCTTTCGGGCGGCTACAAGACTTATCAGCTGGCCACACAAGACCTTCAGTGTGCCGACGGCAACGATGACAGCGACGACTCTTCTTGTTCGTGCAGTTGCACTCCGGGCAGTCAATGCAGCGACAGCCGTGCAACGCTTACCGTTGATGCCTGCGGACTGCAGTGCCCCGGTCCGATACTTAAACTGAAACAGGCCACCGACGACATGCAGCCCGGCGAGACTATAGAGGTAAAGGCAACCGACCCCGGTTTCCCGTCAGACGCAAAGGCGTGGTGTAAGTCAACGGGCAACGCCTTCCTTTCGGCTTCGTGCACCGACGGCTGTCACACCGTCCTCATCAGGAAGCAGCAGTCTGACGACAAGTCTGCCGCCGCATGCGCTCCTGCCGGCAAGAACAAGACCCTTATATGCTTCAGCGATAACCTCGACCGCGCCATAGCCACATTCATCCTTGCCAACGGCGCAGCCGCCACAGGCAGCAAGGTGTCTATCTTCTTCACCTTCTGGGGCCTCAACGTCATAAAGAAGAAGCACGGCCCGGCCGTAAAGAAGACTCTCACCGAGAAGATGTTTGCCCACATGCTCCCCAAGAGCAGCGACAGTCTTGCCCTGTCAAAGATGAACATGATGGGCATGGGCAGCAAAATGATACGCGGAATAATGAAAAAGAAGAACATCGACTCACTCGAGTCGCTCATCCGTCAGGCAATGGACAACGGCGTCGAATTTATAGCATGCCAGATGACAATGGACATGATGGGCATAAAGAAGGAGGAACTGCTCGACGGCGTAACCGTGGGCGGCGTAGCCTCTTACATGCAGAAGGCTGAAGAAGCAGGCGTCAACCTCTTCATCTAGACATAACAACAGCATCCGGGGCCACGCCGGCCGTAGCCCTGAATGTACTGCAACATCATATTATCTGAAGCTAACAGCACAAGGCAACATGCCTCAGCCACGTCCGGCTCTGTCAGCTTCGGATTTTTTATGTCATCAAGACATGCCTTATAACCTAACAACGTCTGCCATCTGTCCGCATTTGTCTTACTTTTAAAAGCACATTTATATTCTCAACACACTCTCTGTCTTCTATTTTTATCTTGCCATTTACAACTTATCTAAACAGCCCGACACAGTTTCAAGAGAACAGGCAGCAAAACATTCCACATAAAACTACAATCCTTATTGATTCCAATATCTGGTTTTAGTTTAACACTCAACAAATTCCAGCCATACATCAACAAACCTTCATACGCCTCATTTATGTGAAATATTGCACATTTTTTATTCTTTTCCGGTAACGGTTCATGCAGCGCATGTATTTATCTTTGCAACCGGAAAAAACAGTTTTTATGAAGAAGACAAACACTCAGAACCAGAAAAAGACAAATCCATACTACGGACTTCTGTGGGGCTTTCTGCTTGTGCTGTTTCTCAACGGCCTTATCTTTCCAAAATTCGGACGTGGCCGCATAATCGAAACCGACTACGGCACTTTTGTCGGAAAGGTGGACAGCGGAAAGGTGAAGGACGTTATGATTAAGAGCAGCCACATCTACTTCACGGCGAAAGAAACCGACGGCAAGACAATAACTTATCAGACAGGTGAGATTAACGACCCAAAATTGGTAGACAGGCTGCTGTCGGCCAAGAGTCCTAACAAGTCGGGCAAGATTTCTTTCAATGAAATTATACCTCAGGAAAACTCACCTCTGCTCAACTTCCTGCTCATGTGGGTTCTCCCCGGCATCATATTCTATCTCATATGGCGACAGGCCGCCAGAAGCATCAGAAGCAGGATGGGCGACGGCGGCAACTTCATGTCGTTCGGCAACGGAGGGGCCAAGATATATGCCGATGCTGACATAAAGACAACTTTCGCTGATGTTGCCGGACAAGACGAGGCAAAAGACACTCTGAAGGAAATCGTCGATTTTCTTCATAATCCGCGTAAATATGTCGAAATCGGAGCATCGCTGCCCAAAGGAGCGCTGCTTGTAGGACCTCCCGGAACAGGCAAGACACTCATAGCACGTGCTGTGGCCGGTGAGGCCAAAGTGCCTTTCTTCGCCATATCCGGATCAGAGTTTGTTCAGATGTTCGTAGGCATGGGTGCAGCAAAGGTGCGAGATCTGTTCAAGCAGGCCAACGAGAAGGCACCATGCATAATATTCATTGACGAGATTGACGCTATAGGAAAAAGACGCGACAGCGGTTTCTCGAGCAACGACGAGCGTGAACAGACTCTCAACCAGCTGCTTACAGAGATGGACGGATTCGACGGAAAGCGTGGTGTGGTAATCCTTGCTGCCACCAACAGGCCCGAAACTCTCGACAAGGCGCTGCTGCGTCCGGGCCGCTTCGACCGGCGCATACAGATGGAATTGCCCGACCTTGAAGGCAGGAAGGCCATACTTAAGGTGCATCTGGCTAATGTAAGACACGAGGAAATAGACCTCGACATTGTTGCAAGAGCCACTGCCGGCTCGTCAGGTGCCGAACTGGCAAACATCGTCAACGAGGCTGCACTGCGTGCCGTGCGCATGGGCCGCAAGCGTGTAACAACGTCTGATCTTGAAGAAAGCGTCGAAACAGTAATTGCCGGAGCACAGAAGAAGAACAAGGTGATATCTGCCGACGAAAAGAAAATCATAGCTTATCATGAAATAGGACATGCACTGGTGGCTGCAATGCAGACAAACTCGGCTCCGGTTCACAAAATAACGATAATACCGCGCACGTCGGGCGCCCTGGGCTACACTATACAGGTAGATGAAGGCGAACAGGTGCTGCTGAGCAAAGAAAACATGTTCAACCGCATCGTGACGCTCACCGGAGGACGCGCTGCCGAGGAAACAGTCATGAATACCGTCACAACAGGTGCGTCTAACGACATTGAGCAAGCCACAAAACTGGCCCGTGCCATGGTTACCCGATACGGAATGAGCAACCAATATGACATGATGGCGCTCGAAACCGTCAGCAACGCATATCTTGGCGGCGACTCTTCGCTGACATGTTCGGCAGATACGGCAGCCGAAATAGACCGCGAGGTGCTGAAACTGATTAAGAAAGCCCATCAAAAGGCAAAAGAAATAATAACCGGCAACATGACAATAATGCACGAGGCTGCAGGCTTCCTGATAGAAAAAGAAACCATCACGGGCGACGAATTCATGCAAATTGTCAGAAAGCACACCAACGTTAAGAAACTGCAATAATCATAATTAGTCTTTCCTGTACGCCAAAGGAGTTGTCAGTGTGTGCTGCCTGAAAAACCTGACAAATGAAGACGGACTTGCAAAATGCAGTTTTTCTGATATCTGCTGTATTGTCATTTCCGTTGTACACAGATAGCGTTTGGCCTCGGCCAGTACAATCTCGTTTATCCATTTCTGTACGGAACACCCGCTGACGCTCCTTACGGCAACAGAAAGATACTTTGGACTTACACATAGCTTGTCGGCATAAAAAGCCACGCTACGTTCTGATTCGAAATGGCTGAAAAGCAGTTCAAAAAAGTTTCCTGCCAAAGCTTCTTGTCTCGACAGCGTTTTCTTTACGTCATGGCCGCTGCCTTCAAAGAGATCAGACAATATCAGTGCTGCCGAGCATACCAACGACATCATTATGTCTTCGCCCTTACCCACAGTATAGTCATGCCTCATCATAATGTCGCACAGCGCCCCAAGATCAGCGGTCCACTCTCCACCGTCGACACAGGGATTTGACGCCGTGTTCCTCAATGAGTCAAAATTAGGCGACAACGGCAATTTACAGACAATGTCAATAGGAACAAAAATCAGTCTTACGTCGATATCTGCTGAATATGACACAGCTGAAAACAAATGCTTTGGCAAAACGGCAAACACCTTGCCGGGCACCACATCAAACACTGTTCCGTTTATCCTCACCGACGCCTCGCCTCGAAGGCAGACGCCGAAAATAAAGCCGTCGAACAGCAAGGCCTGCCTCTCACAGTCCTCAACAAAGACCTCATTAAGCCCCAAAACAGAACATTCTCTATGGCTTAAGCTGTCGTTCTGAATTATTATCTCCATAAACAAAAAATTATAGTCAACGGTCTGCCTGTCTATACCCTGCAAAAATACAAAGAATAACGATAACCGCAGAAATTATTTACTTAACAAAAAATAATGGCTGTTTTATTGTCCGGCTATAAGAAACTAACTTACGTCGCCCTTCATGCCGCATAATCCGCATTATGGGCAGAGGCCTTTCTAAAAGCATTTTGTCATAAATATTCTAAACATTCACATTATTTTCACATTCATCCGCTATGACAACAAACAAAAATAGCTATCTTTACATTTTGAAAACAGCAGTCTGCTTTTTAGACAAACGTGCAAAGAGATAAACAAACTACAACACCACTTGCCTGAAGAAACAGACAGGACAAACAAAAATTGACATGAGACAGAAAATAGTTACGTTTGGTGAAATTATGCTGCGCATGACACGTCCGGAGAAGCTGCGCATCATACAGGGAAGCACATGGGACGGATATTTCGGAGGCAGCGAGGCCAATGTTGCCGTGTCGCTGGCCATGCTAGGCAATGATGTCGAATATGTTACACGCCTGCCCGACAACAAATTAGGTCTGGCTTGCCTTAACGAACTCAGAAAATACAACGTAGGCACTAGCTTTGTAACCCGCGGCGGCATACGTCTCGGCACCTACTATTATGAGAATGCGGCAGCCATGCGCGGCTCGAGCGTAGTGTACGACCGTGCCGACTCGTCAATGACCACCGTTGCCAAAGGCACAATCAACTGGGCTGACGCATTTGCCGATGCATCCGTCTTCCATTGGTCGGGCATATCCTGCGCCCTGTCACAAAGCGCTGCCGACGTTACCGAAGAGGCCGTGTGCGAAGCAGAAAGACAAGGCCTTGCAATATCTTTCGACATAAACTACCGCAAGAATCTGTGGAAATACGGCAAGAGCGCACACGACATACTGCTGCCGCTGGCCAAGAAATGCGACATAATGTTCGGCACCGAAGGCGAATGGCAACTTCTCACGGGCATCACTCCGCCGAAATTTACTGCCACGTCGCCAGCTTTCACCTTCGACATCCAAAGCCATAAAGAGTTTTTCAGCAAGGCAAAAGACATGTTCCCCAAGTGCCGCAAGATGATTCTTGCCCTGCGCAACACCCTTTCGGCCAACCATCACATACTGTCAGGCGTTCTCTGGTCAGACGGCAACATCTATCCTGCACGCATCTACGACATAGACAACGTCATCGACCCTATGGGTGCAGGCGACGCCTTCATAGCCGCATACATTCATGCCCTGCTGAAATTTGGCGACGACAGCCCGAAGGACATCAACTTCGCCCTCACCGCATCTGCCATCAAAAACAGCATACCCGGCGACTTCAACCTCACAACCGAGGAGGAAATAACAGAAGTGTACGAGAATGCAGGAAAAAGCATCGGATAAATAAGAACGGAGCATAACAGAGAAGTTCTGACAGAACACATACCTGACGGCAGGTTTGCCTGCATAAAAGGAATTGTATAACAATCCTGTTATCCACATCACGAATATGCCGCCTATTTAGCACATGCAAAAGGCCTGAAATATAAAAGCATACCTTTTGCATTGTAATTTGCCGTCTTTTAGCTCATAAAAGGCGGCAAATTGCACGCTAAAAGGGCATGTTTTACAACTGCGTCGTTAAGTGCCTGATAATAAGACAAATAGCATATATGCAACGATGCATGACCAAAGACATTCCTTATTGGCCATTTGCTCCATAAAAAGCATTACAACATACAGCTGAAAAGTAAAAAATATTGTATCTTCGCAGCTGAAAACAAAAACGATTATGATAACAAACCGCGAAGAAGTGATAGACAAGGCTTTCAGGGTTTTCCTGAAAATGAACTACGAAAAGGCAAGCATCAGCACACTGGCGAAGGCTTGCGGACTTGCAAAAACCGGAATAGTGTATTATTTTCCGCATAAGCTCGACCTGTTTGTTGCCGTGGCCGACAAGTTCTTCATACAACTGCAGAACCCCGTAAACAAGTTTGACCAGCCGGCAGACACACTGGCGGAATTTATAGATCAGTATGTGGCCGGAGTGTCGAAAGCAATGAACGGAATTGTAAGTCTTGTGAACGACGGCAACAACCCATACGACTGCTGCCCGAACTTCTATTATATCCACTTTCTTTCGCAGGTCCGCATGTATTATCCCGGCATAAGACAGAAGATTGAAGACATCTTCAGCAAGGACTATGAGATGTGGTCAATGGTGATACAGAGGGCTAAGGACAAGGGCGAGATAAGGAGCGACGTGGACGTTACGACAACGGCACGGATGTTCAGGCAGGTATTCTACGGCATATCATACGAACACGCCTTCCTTAATGGCCTCGACACCAATGAACTTAAAGAAAACTTCAAATATCTGTATTCGCTGCTGACACGAAAGTGAAAGCCCCACCAAACCTCTCCCATGGGGAGGCTTTTGTTTCTCGGTAGTTAGAGTAGTTAAAGGAGCATTTTCTAAGTGAAAAGTGAAGAGCAGGCGTCAAAGCGCAATTAAAAATTAAAAGTTAAAAGTTAAAAACGCCTGACGGAAATGAAAAGTTAAAAGTGAACAATGAAAAATCCAAATGCTAACGTAGTGCTTGTGACAATAATCAACAAGGCTAATGTGCCGGCGGATCTGCGCTCCGCCGGAATCAAATATAAGGATCTTTGATCCGCTTAACTCACCTTTGTCTTACGAAAATGAGAATCAACAAGGCTAATGTATCTGCTGATTTGCAATTGTCGTGCAAGTGAGAGCAGAAGTAAATCATTGTGCCGGCTGATTTGCAATCTGCCGGTAGATATTATCAGGATTTTCAATCCGCTTAAAATACCGCTTGTTTAAGTAAAGTCTACATGCTGTAATAGCAAATAGGAAGTAATCGGATTAAAAAATCCTTATAATCAATTCCGGCGGAGCACAGATCCGCCGGCACAATAGCAACGTAGTGCGTTTTACGAAAGTGAAAAGTTAAAAGTGAAAAACGAAAAATCCAAATGTATTGTAGTTTCTACTTGTAAGCACTACGTTTGCTATTGGATTTTTCACTCTTCACTTTTAATTTTTCATTTCCGTCAGGCGTTTTTCACTTTTAATTTTTAGTTGTTAATTGCTAATTATTTTGCTCCCTTTTACGAACGCGAAGCGATGCGCGAATAAGAGCGTACGCCATACCATATTATCACAAGGAAACAGATTAGCGGCAGCACAAACGACACGTTGACAGCCGGCAGCCCCATAACATATCCCTGATCGATGATAAGAGCCTGCAACGGAGGCAGTACGCTTCCGCCAAGTATGGCCATGATAAGTCCGGCGGCACCAAACTTAGCCGACTCGCCCAATCCATACAAGGCTATTCCGTAGATCGTGGGGAACATCAGTGACATGCAGGCAGAAACGCCTACAAGACAGTAAAGGCCATAGATGTTCTGCATGAATATCACTCCTATAAGCAGAAATACAGCCACCACGGCCAACGTGGCAAGCATGGCGCCGGCATTGAAGAACTTTAGGAAGAACGTGCAGATGAAGCGGCTGCAGCAGAAGATTACCATGGCTATGATGTTGTAATGCTGCGACATCACCTCGGCGTCTTTCTCCGACATACCTGTCTGCATGAGCAGATGAGTACCATACTGTATGATAAACGTCCAGCACATAATCTGCGCACCGACATAAAAGAACTGGGCTATCACTCCCTCACGATAATGAGGCAGGCGGAAGATGTGCCTGATGGTAGACATGAAGTTGCCGTCCTGCTTCTCTGCGTTTTTCGGCATACGCACAATCATCAGCAGAAATACCATAAAGAGAATCACCACGCCTATTATCACGTAAGGCTGTATGAGAATGCTCAGGTCGGAGTCTCTCACCACGGCATACTCGGCCTCGCTGAGCTGCTCGCGCGCATCAGAGTCAAGCGGATTGAGGCGCGCCTGAATGAAGTTCATTGCTACATACATGCCCAGCAGCGACCCGATGGGATTGAACGACTGGGCAAGATTAAGGCGCCTTGTAGCCGTCTCTTCGGTGCCCATCGACAAGATGTAAGGGTTGCAGCTCGTCTCAAGGAACGACAGGCCGCAGGTAAGTATGAAGTAGGCCAGCAGGAACGAATAATAGCAGCCTGTGTACTTGGCCGGGAAGAACATAAACGCGCCTACGGCATAAAGCAGCAGCCCCATAAGCACGCCTGCCTTATAAGAATATTTGCGTATGAAGATTGCAGCGGGAAACGCCATTGCAAAATAGCCGCCATAGAAGGCCACCTGAACCAGGGCGCCGTCAGTGACGCTCATCCTGAATATCTTTGAAAAGGCCTTTACCATCGGGTTTGTTATGTCGTTGGCAAAGCCCCACAGGGCAAAACATGACGTAATCAGTATGAACGGAACAACATAGCTTATCCCGTCTTTCTTCAAAAGATGTTGTTTTTCGGTTTTCATATTAGTTACAATGTTTAAGCATATATCTGTCCGAAGGTCGTGCAGGGCGACGGTCGGCCTTGTTGGCATCAAAGGCATTTAATCACGGTCATTACCGCTCAGCTGTATGAAGCCGCCACACATCTGAGCATGTGCATGCAGCCTGATGAATGCATCTTTCGCCATCAACACTTGTGTTCTCATATTTTTTGTCGTCAGTAGCATGTTTCGTGCATGCGCAATGCAAATGTACAACAATTTACGCTACAGACAAAATCATGCCTGCGTTTTGTTCACTTTTAGCTGATACATGACGCCGCCTGGCAACATAAGCAGGATAAGCGGCGGAGAACATACAGCCCCGGCAGGCGCATTCGGCAGATGTCATGACTTTATTCCGAGCAGACTGTTATAAGCCTTTTCAGGCATATCCGGCAATATCTTTCTGAAATGTTCAAGCAGACTATCGTATGATTCTTGTGGCGTGCGGTCAGGGCTACATGCTTCTCGTCCAAACAGACTTTCGGGCGTTGTCAGCAGCGACCATCCCCAGCCGTATTCACGCCCATGTCTGTCGCGCGGATAGATAAAATCTTCGGTTACAATATAGCAGCCCATTTCCAGTCGTGTCAAGTAGGCATCGAAACGGCTGCGCATCTTCGGCCCGGTAAATCCGCATGCAGCGCGCAGTTCGCGTGTGATAAGGCTCCCTTCGCTTTTCAGCGTGGCGAGAACGGCCTCCTCTACGCTACCCTCCTCGGGATAAGGATAAAGGCTGCGGCGATAATTGCAGAAGTCAGGCCACCACTCTCTGCTTACGAACGCGGCTTTACGCTTGAAGAACTTGCCATAGGCGCAACGGCTCTCACGCAGCACAGAGCCTTTCCACTCCCACAAAGGCCATTCCCATCCTCCGTCAGGCAGGCGTGTGTACTGACATTCTTCGTCCACCGCATCTTCTGCCGACCAGCCGTCAATACCCATGCGGAGCAAAGGCAGAAAACTTATATCGTTGATATAGTCGACAAGTTCCGGACAGGTGTGTATAAGCTCTTGTCTCATTTCCCAATCTCCCCGTTAATACGTTTTCTTACTATCGAGTATGCTTTCTGGAATAGCGCCGACTGCTCCATCGTCTGCATCATTTCATTAAAGCGATGCATCGGAATAACAAACGTAAGTTCGTTGGCTGGAACAAGCGGACGGGCTGACGGGTCTAACATTCCGATAAAGCAGCTGCGCCCCTGTTTTCTGTTCTCGTTTACGGCAAATGTTACTATACTGCAGCAACCTGAAGCAAAGCGTGTGCACACGGCATCGTCGGCATCATTGTCGTAGAAAGCCCAGCTGCACAAACCTGAAAGCACATCGGGCGTGGCAAAGAACAGTATGCCTTCTGCATCATCTAATGAAGCGAGCTTATCCATACGCACAAAGTTGAGATACGGCTTTTCTGTCAGACTGATATCAAGACGGCTAACATACGTCTTAACCTGTTCGGGCGTCTGCTTATAGTGTTCCTGTTCCGACACAAAGCGCGGTATGCGTTCCTGCATCGGTGCAAACCGTGTATACAGACTTCCGCCGCCGCACAACACATTGTCAACGCTCAACGTCAGCGCCTGACCGTCGCACACCTTGCGTATCGCCCCAATCATGCAGCGCGGTATCTTCCTTATCTCTTCAACAGGCGTATCGCTATATCCAAAGGCCACAGGCAACGGTACGCCATCACCAAACGCCTCTCTGTATCTCTGCAAGAATTTCTGTATCATAAGCATCAAACATTAACTCTCCCCAAAGTTATAAGTTTAATGCGAAATTTAATAAGGGAAAGGCAAAAAAGATGCAAGAATAAAATATTTTGAGGTTACGGAACTATAAAATGATAAAAGAAAAGAAACAAATTTCAATTAAAATGGTAAGTCATTAAACAAATCATTTTCGTGAGCCATCAGTCCAAACATATCCGTAGAAGCATCAATATCTTTAATTTTACTTCTATATAAATCAAACACATTGATATTTTCAATTTCCATACGACGTTTTTTACTCATTTCAACAAATTCCTCTTCTTTCTCAATTCCCAAGAAACGTCTCCCTATAAGATTTGCAGCTATACCAGTAGTGCTACTACCTGCAAAAGGATCAAGAATCCAAGCACCGGGTTTCGTACTTGCGAGTATTATACGAGAGAGCAAACCTAAAGGTTTCTGAGTGGGATGCTTGCCACAAGACTTTTCCCAGCGTGCAATTGCCGGCATTTTCCATACATCAGTCATTTGCGTATCACCGTTTATATGACGCATAAGTTTATAGTTAAAATAATGTGGAACTTTAGGATGTTTCCTTGCCCAAATGATAAATTCTGTAGAAAAAGTAAAATATCGGCATGAAATATTACGCGGTGGGTTACTCTTTTGCCATGTTATGACATTCAATATTTTAAATCCAAGCTCAGTCAAACAAGTAGCCACAGAAAAAATATTATGATATGTCCCACTAATCCAAATAGTTCCATCTTCAGAAAGTTTCTCCCTACAAAGAGAAATCCATTGGCGATTAAACTTCATAACTTCCTCAGGTGATTTACTTTTATCCCAATCCCCTTTATCCACACAAACTACCTTACCGCTCTGCATGCTTATTCCTCCATCTGAAAGGAAATAAGGCGGATCTGCAAATATCATATCAAACTTAAAGTTAAACTCAGGAAGCAACTTTAACGTATCACCATGAAGAAGAGTAAAATCATGATTTGGTGATTTATAATATGAAAATATCTTCATAAACGAACATATTTAACATGAGCTTTTCATATCTTCACTACTCTGTTTGACTTACTTAAAAATTGCCCAAAATCAGTTTATTTTTTCTAGTCTAATCAACACGTAGCAAAAACATTATTCTCTTTATTGAATAAAATTATCTTTCATGCTACGCCTAATTATTTTAAAGTAGCAATAAAATCTTTTATAGTCGTGAGGTTGTAAATACTGGGAATTGCATAAAAAGCTTCTTCCAATTTATTGCTAGCCGAATGCCAACCTTTTCCATCTGTAATCCAGACAAATTCAAAGCCATCAACAGAATTTATCTTTGGTGCCAACTCTGAATATGCTCTTGCTACTTCATTAAGTTTAGAACCGCCACCGCTATAAAAGTTTACTTCAATAAGATATGTTTTAGTTTCTGTTTCAACAACAAAATCAAAACGTTTTTTATCTTGGCCTAACACATGATCTATAGAGGGAAATTCTATTGAATATACTTCCTGACGGAACTTTATACCAGACTTTGTAAACTTATTTGCAATAAGTTCCTCCATCACATGACCACTTCGATTTTTACGGGCATTAGTGTCAAGTCCGACCTCAACACCGAACACATAATCTACCAAATTTTTTATCTGCCTATTTGAAAATATTTCTTCTAATCCTGTCTGCTTTATAAAAGTAATAACACCATCAACCGTTTCAAAGTATTTTGATATATATTGGGGTTTACCATCATTATTAAGAACCATCTTCTTGTCATTTGTTCTTACAGCTATCAAAATATCAAGTACAGAAAATACGTTTGGATCATTATCCCAAAGGTCACGTATTGCCTGTTCTATATCCGTTTGACCAATTAGGTAATTTAATGTATTAAGTTTTATTGCTATAGAATTTACATTAGCACTACACTTTTTAAAATCAGTGTAAAATGCCAAATTGGTATTAGTTTCTAATAATTGAGACATAAACGTCTCAAAGTCTTGTTTTGTGTGTGCAATCATTTTATATAGCTATAGATTCAACAATATTATTGGCCGGAACTAAAATATCAGCATTTTTACCGGTAACAATTTCATAATTATGTATTAACAACTCTGTTAATTTTCCACGTTTACTTGCATTTGCATTAATACCTCGCTTAGCCCAAACACGTTCTATAAAAAAATTAGAATACAAATCCTCAAAGAATCTATCCTCAGGATTTTTTGCGCTACAATCACTATTACTCAACATCAATAAACATCCTTCATCAGACATTTGAGCAAAAAATTTTTCCAACCTGCGTTGCTCTTCATCATTAAAAGGCTCTTTCACGTATGAGTTAAAACTAGAGGTAGCATTTAATGGACGATAAGGCGGATCAAAATAAATAAATGTATTTGATCCATCAATATAATTTTCTACTTGAGTATAATCACCACGCAAAATTTCAACCTGTTGTAGAAGTTCGCTATCCGAACGTATAGTTTCCGCATCACATATAGTCGGATTGGCATATCTACCAAAAGGGACATTGAATTTACCTTTAGAATTTTCTCTATACAACCCGTTGAAACATGTACGATTCAAAAAAATGAACATCGCCGTATTCTCTACATCATTTGTATATTCCCCATTAAACGAATCACGCATTTTATAAAAATATTCTTGTCTGTGGTCATTATCAAATTTTCTGTATTCTTCTTGAATCTCAAACAATCGCTCTATTAATGGCTCAGGCTGAGTCTGTATAGTACGGTATGCAATAATCAAATTCGAACTTATATCATTGATAATGGCACGTGAAATGTTTTTATGAGTACTAAGCATATGAAATAGCATTGCGCCACCTCCTACAAAAGGTTCAATGTATGTCATATCTTGCATATCATCAAATCCCGCAGGTAAATATGTCTCTATTTGTTGGAGCAATTGGCTTTTACCGCCAGCCCATTTTATGAAAGGTTTTGCCATCTCTTAATAATTGCATTTCTTTAAGACACAAAGATACTAATAAAGAACGATATGATTCGCATTATAAGACAATTCTTAGAATTATTTAGTAGTTAATATACAAGAATTTTCGTTTAATAAAAACAAAAAAATGCGAACCACAAATGTGATTCGCATCTTTGCAAGTGGCGGAGAGAGAGGGTTATGAACCTGCTCTCCTATATCCTTGAAATTCAATTCATTATCAAAATGTCAATGCCTTAGGGGGTACAACTTAGGTTACAAAAAAGACTGAATTTTGTCTGTTCTTGGCTTTTAGTTGTCTGCCTAAAACTTCGGTTCAAAGATACAATTTGTTTTTGATTCGCGCAAATATCTGATAATAATTATTTCCCAGTTAGTGCAAGGTGCAAGTCTATATTTATATATATAGCTTGCACCTTGCACTAAAAAATTACTGGCACACAAATGTTTGAAAACAGAAAATCCGTATCTTCGTGATTGAAATTGAAAATGGATGCGTATGTTTACCAACAGGGAAGAAGTATTGGAAAATGCTTTGCGAGTATTCGCAAAAATGAACTATGAGAAAGCAAGCCAGATGGAAATAGCCAAAGCCTGCGGTCTGTCAAAAGCAGGACTGGTCTATTATTACCCGTTCAAGCTGGACTTGTTCGTGGCGGTCGTGGACAAATATATATTCCACACCCAACAGTTAGAAAACAAGTTCCAGTTCACGGCAAGTTCGTTCTCGGAATTTATCGACCAGTATGTAACCGGAGTGGAAAATACCATGAACAGCCTTGTAAGCCTGCTCGATGACGGGAACAATCCCTATGGGTGCAGCTTCAATTTCTACTACTACCACTTGCTGATGCAGGTACGGTTATATTATCCCAATGCAGAAAAGAAAATAGCCTCCATATTTGAACAGAACTATCAGTTATGGAAGTCTGCCATCCAAAGAGCAAAAGAAAAGGGAGAAATCCGGCAGGATGTGGATGTGGAAGAAACCGCTTCGATGTTCTGGCAAGTCTTTTTCGGTTTCTCTTTTGAACAGTCATTCTTTCAAGGGGTGAACATAAAGCAACTGGAACAAAAACTACATTCCATTTACTCTTTGTTGAAAGCCTGAAACCGGGCTTTCAATGCAAACCTACAACCGCATATCATTCTTGTAAGCAGTTTTAACACAACAAAACCAACCGACCGATTTGTTTTTATTTTCTTTTTCTCTATATTTGTAGCAACGATTTTATTTTCAGCTACATGGACAATGTTCAAAAACAGAGAGGAAATGTCGTGCTTTACAAGGAGCAAAAGGACGGTACGGACTACATACGGGTAGAGTATGCAGAAAACGGGGAAATCTCCTTACTACTCTCCCAAGATAAAGCCGTGGAAATGGCTGGCAACGGTTCTGCCTACATAACGGCGGAAACATTCAAGCTATCGGATTTCTACGACCGTTATTCTCCCTATGCTTACATTGATTACAGCCGGGTGTACGTGCGGCATCCCAAACCCACAAGAGAATACACGCTACCGGAAGGCTATCTTGAACTTCTGGAACAGAAACGGTACAGCCCATCGACCATAAAAACCTATCGAGCCTATTTCAGCGACTTCATGGAATACCACAAAGGACGTAACATTGACCGTCTGAAAGTGGCAGACATCAACAGGTACATTCTCTACCTCGTGAACGAAAAGAAAATTTCCGTATCACAACAGAATATGCGCATCAACGCCATCAAGTTCTATTACGAGCAAGTGAAAGGCGGAAAACGGCAATACTACGGTGGCATTACACGGGCAAAAGAGTATAAGACAATCCCGGAGGTATTGAGCAAGAACGAGATAAAACGCATTCTTGACCAGCTATCCAACATCAAGCATCGCTGTATGATTTCCTTAGTTTATTCTGCCGGATTGCGGCGTAGTGAACTGCTGAACCTCACACCCAAAGACATCAACAGTGAAACGATGTCTGTGCGTATCATGGGTAAAGGAAAGAAATGCCGCTATTCGCTGCTTTCGCCCAAACTACTGGAAGAACTGCGGCTGTATTTTCGTGAATACCGCCCGAAAAAATGGCTGTTTGAAGGCGAAACGCCCGGAGTTCAATACTCGGCAAGCGCATTGGTGAAAGTGCTGAAAGAAGCCGCACAACGTGCGGGCATCAAGCATCGGGTACATGTACACATGTTGCGCCATTCATTTGCGACCCATCTGCTGGAACAAGGAACAGACCTACATACGATACAGGAACTGTTAGGGCACAATGATATAAAGACCACAGCTATATATCTTCATACCTCGAATGCACATAAAGCTAAAATTCCAAACCCGCTTGATTCATTGGATGATTCATAGGGTGCAGCTATTAGAGATCAGGAAACACACCTGCCGGGTGTCGGTTATCGAAATATCCTATACCTAAAGGTGCATTTATAAACAAATTAGATGCAATTCTTGAAAGAATGGCAGAAAAATGATGTTAAAAACAGAAATTCAATAACAAAATGGAATATAAGGATTACATAGAAACAACCATTGTCCTTTACGGAGACTTTGACATACAAGACAATAGCCAATGGGAAGAATGGCTCCGGTCCATGAACGGATATATGGAAAAGCTATGTTGTCCGCCCACTCATTTTGCAGTACACAGCAAGAATATATTCACTACACTCCAAATAATCCCCATACGGGAATACCATAAAAAAACGGACAGGGCTTTCCTTGACGATAACGGAATCAACCACATGGAACTCATGCAGCTGCCGGACGAGTTTGAGTTTGCGATGTATGACTATGTTGCCAGGGGATGCCGGATAAAGGACAGGATTATGGATGAAGCAAACATTCACCTGAGCCTGCCCAATGACCTGTTCCTGAAGATAGATCAGGATGAGTTTATTGAGGAACAGAAAAAATACATAACTTTCAGGCATGGGGAAATCTTCACTCTCTCAAATGACGAGCAACCGTTCTTCTATGTTACCGGATTGAAAGACGAGGAAGATTTTGAAACGCTGTCTGTCATAAAAAGATTCTGACATGGAAAAAAGGCATGTACATAAGGAAATCCCAAGCGAGGAACGGAAATTTCGGCTGGCGGACTTTATCCGGCTGAACTGGGAGAAGTATGCCGAACATCCGACCGAACCTATCCGACCGGAACAATACAAGGCGGTCAATGCCATCCGCGTGTGCCGTACTGCCGCCCTGGGGGTTGATACCTATGTCTGTCCTGAATGTGGCGAGGTAAGCGAGATATACCATAGCTGCAAGAACCGCTTCTGTCCCACCTGTAGCTGGAGGGATACCATGCTGTGGGCGGAAAGGGTAAAGAGACGGATGCTCAACATACCGCACCGCCATGTGGTAATGACACTCCCGCATATTCTGAACCCGTTAATCAAACGCAATGGCAAAGAACTTCTGAACGTGCTGATGAAAACCTCGGCTGAAACGATGAAGGACTGGATTGAAAGCAAATACTCCCTGAAAGCCGGTATCATATCAGTGCTGCATACGTTTGGCGAGAAAAAGAACTACCACGTCCATGTCCACATGATCGTCACGTGGGGAGGCATCCACAAAAGCACGGGAGAACTGGTGGAGATCCAATCCCCTTATGTCAGGGTCAGCTTCCTGCAAAAGAAGTTCAGGGAGAAATTCAGGGAAAGCCTGAACTTCTTGTATGAACACGGGATATTGAAGCATGATTTCCGCAACGAGGAAGAGTTTGCTGATTTCAAGCGTGCCATGTACCGCAGCTGTTGGGCCATCAACCTTGAACCGCCCATGAAAATACCATCCCAAGTGATTTGCTATATCGGAAGATATTCCAAAAGAGCTTGTCTGAGTGAATACAAGATTACAGCGATAGAAGGAGAATACATCAGTTTCCGCTACAAGGATTACCGCAGTTCTCCCGACAAGCATAATCCGGAGGAAAAAATCCTCACGTTGCATTACAGTGAGTTTTTTCCCAGACTGCTGCAACACGTTCCCCTTCCATATTTTCGGATAGTAAGGTATTACGGAGTGTACTCACATAAAAGTACCGTCCCGGAAGAATACCTGTATCAGGAAGATACGGAAGAACCTTGCGCTGACACGGTAGAAAATGAATCGGAATATGAAAACCCGTATTATTGTAAACCCTGCCAGCGATACAAGATATACCATTGCACGACACTTGTCCGTCATGGAACAAACAGTAAAGAACCGGAATGCCTGGTGTTCCAAAGACCGGAACTTGTCAAGCGAAAGGCCGCATAAAAATAACAATAGAGGGATAACTATGCCCTGTCGTGAAAAACAGGTCAAAAACACTCTCGAAACTATAAAAAAGGAGGTTTGAAACATGAAAATGAGTATGAAAAGGAAAGTTCCTGACGAACTGAAAACCCTAAAAAGACGAGGTGAAACGCTTCGTGAATAAAGGGGAAAAATTGAATTTATAATAATAATGATAGATGTAAAAAATGCATCTAACAACGGGATGAACTGCCTAAACGGCAGCTATCCCTTAACATTCAAATTAATAAGAAATGAACAAATTAAAGATAATAGGCAATCCTACAATTTTGGGAGATTTGGATTTCTTGGAAAATTTCAGATTCCCCAATAAGCGTAAATTTCCGATCTCATATAAGAGATTTGTTAAAGAATATGGATATGGAAAGGCATTAGGAGGATGGTTTATCTATATTCCCATGGGGAATTATGGTGATTCTTGGTTAGAACAAAATCCACTCTTCAAAGAAAGATTTGAAGATGTTTTGGATTGGGATGAAGAAATTGTGGATATGATACTTGAACCTGATGGTTCTCGAGAATTAATGCAAAAATGTGAACCTTTCGCCAAAAGTGAGGATGGTTCATATCTATTTTGGGATATTGAAAGTCAGCCTATTGAAGAAGAATTTGACATATATCTGACTGATTTTTCAGGGTTAGGAGTTCGTAAGGTTGCTACGTCCATAGATGAATTATTTGACAAGATGACTGATAAAAATCTATTCAAAGAGGTGGAACCCTTATTTCGCCAAGAGCCATATCCTGCAATTTTTGAATGTATAGAGGAACTTTATTATTAGGAAACAGGTGACTAACAAGCGGCTAAACCTCCCCTAAAGGTCGGTTAGCCACCAAACATTATTGATGAATATGAAAGAACAAAAATTAATACCTAAAGATAAAATGGATATAGATATAGCTCCCAAGCCGCCAAAATACATAGATGTGGACTATATGACTTTGCCTAACATCGACAACAACCCGCTGTTCTATGATGAGGACGCGCAGGAGATCCTGGACTATTGGACGGACGGGAAAATGGTCTACTGGGGTTTTGACCCGGTGTCCAAGGATGTAGAGCATTTTGTCTGGTTCAATCGGCGCTTTGCCAAGGATAGCAAACACTGTTTTCTCCAGTGCAAAAAGCTGCGGAATGTGGATCACGCCTCGTTCACGGCACTCAATAACTGCTACGTCAGGGATTGTAAAAGTGTCTGGACGACCGGCGGCCGGTTTGAGCCGGAGGACATCAGCTCTTTCGTTGTCTGTGATGATGGAGTCAAACTGATTGAAGAGATCCGGACCATGTCCGATGGGACACAGCGCCCCATCCGAGTGCGGATTCCCTACGGATATGCCAAGGACAGCAAGGCCGTGTACTATGAAAACTTTGCCGGTAAGATCAAGATACTGAAAAAAGCAGACCCTGCCACCTTCGTTTCCAACAATGACGCCCATTTCGCATGGGATGCCAAGTCCATCTTCTGGGGCGGTTATCTTCTGCCGAAAGCCGACTTGCAATCCTGGCGAATCGTGAATGCACAAAAGAGTCTCTCAAGGGATGATAAGCACTTCTATATCCTGAATAAACTGGTCACAGAAGAAGAATGGAACCAAAAACTGCTCGGATAAGAAAGGACAAACCCTATGGCACTACAAGATAAGAAAATCATGCCTCCCCCTTGGCTGGCCCACCGGGAGATCGAGCGATACTCCATTGGCTGGCGCATGGGATATGGGGAGGATTACATAGACCGATTTGGCGATTGGCTGGACACCCTCTCCCCGGAGGAGCGGACGGAATACCGCACTCTCTTTCCCGAGCCAGTGACCTGGAAGGGCTGGTGGGATGACGAGGACAGCAGCGAGGTACTGGAGCATGGTGACTTCTTGGTGGATGCGTGGCAGCCGGAAGGCCAGCCAAAGTACACCCGCCAGTGGCTCCAGCAGGAGTTTGCCGCCGGGCGGAAGCGGGAGCTGTGCCTGTTCTGGGGCCATCAGCCTTCCGAGGACGGCCAACTGACAAAAAGCTGCCTCAGCCAGTGGTGGATGGAGGACTTCTATACGATGGCTGACTCCTACCTCTGCATGGAGCAGTATATGATGGCTGCCAAGGCCGAGCTGTTTGGTGACAAAGAGATCCGAGACCAGATTTTGAAATGCAGCGACCAAAAGCAGATCAAGGCCCTGGGCCGCAAGGTGCGGGGCTTTGAGCAGAAGGTATGGGACAAGTTCAAGTACGCCATTGTGCTGCTTGGCAACTGGCACAAATTCAGCCAGAACCGCGAACTGCGGGAGTTTCTCCTTTCCACCGGGGACAGCGTGCTGGTGGAGGCCAGCCCCTACGATGCTATCTGGGGCATCCGCCTCGCGGCCAGTTCACCGGAGGCCCAGGACCCCATGAAGTGGCGTGGACAAAACCTGCTGGGCTTTGCGCTGATGGAGGTGCGGGACGAGCTACGCCGAGTGACACAGAACGAAATGCTTTGCGATTGGAGCACAGTATGGGAACAGAAAGGAACTGGTGCGCGTCCGGGCTGAGAATAGCCTCCCCCAGTGGGATAGTTTCTGTGATATCCTGATGGACTATCTTAAGAGGGGCGTTATTTCCTTTGCGACAGCAACAAGAACTATCCCTACCATAAACCGGAGGAACCGCAGACAAAGGAATATCCATTTGGAAATATGGATTAGTACAACAAAAAAGAACATTCATCAATAACAAACAGCACTACCGCTTAAAGCGGAACGCTGCCAAACATTATCAATTACAATAGAAACATTATGAACTTTTACTTAATAGGTGGTTTAGAAGGATTCAATGCGCTGCGTTTCCCCAATGTAGAGGATTGGCAAAATTGTATGGGACACGCTGAAGGCATATCCAAATGGTGGAATCCTCCAGAGATGGAATATATATATTCCGTAAAAAGTCATAGATATAAACATTTTGATTTATCACAATTTTGTAATCCTCTATTAATTATTAGTGACAAAGCATTAAGTGTTTTAGAAAACATCCTTATCAAAAATGGAGAAATTCTTGACATGAAGTCACCAAAAGGATTTTATTTTTTTCATTGTACTAATATAATAGATGCTTTGATTGAAAAAGAATCGGATATAGTGTGGTTAGATAAAGAAAGAGGATGGGTGAGTTGTATAAATAAATTTGTGCTGGATAAAAATAAAATCCAAGAGCAAACTATTTTCAGACTTCCGAATGTAAATTGTCGCTATACTTTTTATGGGGATGAATTTAAGGACCTTGTATTGAAACATCATCTTAAAGGAATACATTTTGACAGATACGAAACTATTATTATAAAATGAATGATTGTTTTAAAGTTTGTAGTTAAAGTATTGATAACACGCACCTCAATCGCCACAAATGGCGATTAGCTGCCAAACATTACCCACAATATATAAAATATGTTCAGAGTACAAGTCGAAATATTTACACCAAGAAGTTACGGAAATCTTCCGAGATTTCCTGATGACGGTTATATGGCTGAAGATATATCAGAATCTATAGTTCAGCAAATAATTGGAGAAAAACTCATAAAGCGCATACAAATAAGTGATTATATATCTGCTGCAGCTCTCGAAAAATTGGATTGCATATTCACCTCCCGTCCGGATATTTCTTTTCGAGTATATGGAGGTGCCGGTAATACTTTTGGAAGCATGAACGGTTTCAATGGTTGGAACTTGGATTTTCTTCGTCATCTTCCAAATGTACAAAAACTTGTTATAGAGAATTTTGAGTTTAAGAACACGGATTTGTCCATTCTATCAAGTTTGCCTAATCTTAAATCATTAACAATTGAAATTTATGATTTAAGAGATTTCTCTTTCGTTAAAACGCTGCCAAGCCAGTTAGAACATTTGAGCATAAATGCGGAACTAAAGAGTGGAAAACCGGTATTTGATTGCCAGTGGCTTTTGCATTTCAAAAACATGCAATCCCTTTTTCTCGGGAAGTTAGATAAAAACCTTGAAGCTATCGCAAGCCTAAACCAATTGGAAAAGTTAGAATTAAGGTCTTTCAAGAATAAAGATTTGTCTTTTTTGAAACAGATACCTATTAAAGAATTATCGATTCTATGGTGTGATGGGGCAAAAATTGATTTGACGACATTAAGTGATATTAGAAGTATACGTTATTTGGAAATCTTTAGAGTATCCAAATTAGATGACATTTCATTTGTAAATAAACTAACAGGACTTGAAAAACTTGAATTAGTTTGGCTGCCACATATCACTAAACTTCCGGATTTATCCAGTTTGTATCAACTGGAAGAGGTAAAGATTGATAGCTTAAATGGATTGACAGACATTTCTGCTCTTATCAATGTTGAGAACTTGAAGAAAGTAAAGATGTTGAATGTAAAAAGTATGACAAAAGAATCCATATATGCTGTTCTTGATAATCCAAGCGTAGAAGAGTTAGTGTGTTATGGAGGAAGAGCAAGAATTAGTGATATTCGTATTTTTCGTAAAAAAGAATAATAGTGTGGGTAACAAGCGGCTCAACCTCCCCTGAAAGGCGGTTAGCCACCAAACATTAGCAATTTGTTAAAGAAATATGAAGTCTATTAAATTGAGCTATCATTCAGTCATTGAAAGCGAGGAAAACAACTGTCATTTTTGGACGGATGGAAAGTTTGTTTTTTATGAGCGAAATAATATCCCCTTAAAAAATGCGCATCCTGAAAAGATGCGATGCTGGAGAAATTTTGCTTATGATGACGAACGAGTATTTCTTCGTAATAAACCACTGCGTGGTGTATCTCCTGTCGGTTTTATGATATTAAACTATTCCTTTGTTAAAACCAACAGTCATGTAATCACGGAAAATGGATATGTGAAAGTCAATAACGATTCAGTAGTACAAACCTTAGATAATGGTATGTGGTATGGTTCGTCTGAGTTAGCAGCTTATGGCTATATCAAGATAGACAACACTATATGGTATCATGCACATTGGAATGACGGTTTGACAAAATTGACAAGCGTAAATGCAAATCATTTCATTTCTTTACAAGACGGAGTTTTAGGAATGGATGATAAGAAAGTTTATGCCTTTGGAAAAATTGTAGCAGGAGCATCAGTTAAGGATTTTCGGAAAATCATTGATTGCATATACTGTGGCTATTATATAAGTAATGGCAAACTATTTTTTGAGAACAAAATGATACGGGAGGCTTCTATTGATATGATCTATATACCTGACGAAGTTCTAAAATCCCAAAGGAGTATTCGACTTTTGGTGTGTGATAATAGATATTATGCAGGAGAAGTTGAAGTATCCTATGAGATATTTGAAAAATGGCTGAATAATTATAAAGAAATTGCTAACAAACAGCAAACCGACTGAATAAGCGGAACGCTGCCGAACATTAGCAACCACTAAAAGAAAAAATATGAGCAAGAAAAAGAAACTGGATATATCCTTATACAAAAAAGAGATGCTTCAATTAGTCAATGAAGCTATTGAAAAAATGAAAGCAGAAAAACAAGATTTTGAAGTCTTCACTATATGTATCTATACAGATTTCAATTCTTGTTATAGCGCTGTTTGTTTGGATAGCAAGGAACATTCTGACAAGTCACTTGCAAAAAGTAGGAAGTGGGAAGAAGAACAATATCAGAGATATTTGATGCAAGGTAATTTAGAACAGGCAGAATTATTCAAACCCAGTGATGAAGTCCGTGAAACGAATCCATCTGAATTTGAACTATCTGATTTTGTCAGTATAGAAAATGCATCTTTCCCTGAAAACTACGAAGAAGATTACAGTGAAGAATGCTGGGAAATAGCAACGCCCATTCTTAGTGAAGTAGCGCAAATCGCCTATAAAGAAGTAAAAGAACAGTTACGGATACATCCTCTTTTTGAACTTGCAATAAATGGAGAGGAAGATTGGTATTATCCAATATCTCCAATAAAATAGCTTGCTAACAAACAGATGAAACTTTGAAGGCGGTTTATCTGCCAAACATTATCGAATCCTTAATTCCGCAACACTATTATAAAATATTTTTTTTAAGTACCTGAGCAAC
>OGMP01000662.1_pt1 | contig 33750 bp, 27 predicted proteins | sample 1573261 | NCBI WGS metagenome assembly OGMP01 (sample SAMEA2581878, study PRJEB24529) | metagenome | biome: Human gut stool | place: China | collected 2011 | reverse complement strand
CCTTCCCCGGCTGGGAGCCGGAGCGCATGGCAAAGCTGGACGAGCTGTTCAAGGCTTACGCCCCTGTCACCAAGGAAAAGCTGTGGGAAAACCTGAAGTACTTCCTGGAAGCACTGATGCCCACCTGCCATGAGTGCGGCATCAAAATGGCTATCCATCAGGATGATCCCCCTTGGGATATCTTCGGCCTGCCCCGTCTGCTGGTGGATGCCCAGAGCATCGACCGCTTCCTGAGCATGGTGGATGATCCGTACAACTGCCTGACCCTGTGCACCGGCAGCCTGAACGCAAACCCCAACAACAACTGTGCTGAGATCGTGCGCAAGCACTGCGACCGCATTGCCTTTGGTCACATCCGCAACATCCACCACTTCCCCAATGGCGACTTCTCCGAGGCTGCTCACCGCGACTGCTGCGGCGAGACCGGCATCATCGAGGTGCTGCGTGCTTACCATGACTGCGGCTTTGAGGGCTACATCCGTCCCGACCACGGCCGTCAGCTGTGGGAGGAAGGCCCCGGCAGCTGCCGCCCCGGTTACGGCAAGTATGACCGTGCTCTGGGCGTTCAGTACATGCTGGGTGTCTGGGATCTGCTGGATCGTCTGGATGAAGAGAAAAAGAAGGGCTGATAAATATGAAGCTGTCTGAGATCAAAAACGGCAATCTGTCCGCCGAGTGGGCAGAGAAGGGCTATGAGCTGCCCAAATTCGATATCGAGGCTGTCAAGGCCAAGACCCACGCCGAACCCACCTGGGTGCACTTCGGCGCAGGCAATATCTTCCGTGCATTCCCGGCTGCCATCCTGAACGATGCGCTGAACACCGGCAAGTATGACCGCGGTGTCATCGTGGCCGAGAGCTTTGACTACGAGATCATCGACAAGGCTTATCGTCCCTACGACAATATGAGCCTGCTGGTCTGCCTGAAGTCCACCGGCGAGATCGAGAAGAAGGTGGTGGCTTCCGTTACCGAGAGCCTGAAGGCTGACTACTCCTTCGGCGAGGACTGGGCACGTCTGGTGGAGATCTTCCAGAACCCCAGCCTGCAGATGATCTCCTTCACCATCACTGAGAAGGGCTACGGCGTTGCTCCTGCTGATCTGGAGCGCGGCCTGACCCCCGTGCTGGCCATGGGCAAGGTCACTGCTTTGCTGTACGAGCGCTTCAAGGCCGGCAAGCTGCCCCTGACCGTCCAGAGCATGGATAACTGCTCCCACAACGGCGATAAGGTCAAGAACGCTGTCCACGCCTATGCTGCCAAGTGGGTGGAGCAGGGTCTGGTGCCCGCCGAGTTCCTGGCCTATGTGCAGGACGAGACCAAGATCACCTTCCCCTGGAGCATGATCGACAAGATCACCCCGCGCCCGGATGCCAAGGTCCAGCAGATGCTGGCCGACGACGGCTTTGAGGACAACTACACCATCGTCACCGAGAAGCACACCTTCACCGCTCCCTTCGTTAACGCCGAGGAGACCCAGTACCTGTGCATCGAGAATCACTACACCAATGGCCGTCCTCCGCTGGAGCTGGGCGGTGTGCTGTACTGCGACCGCGAGACCGTGGACAAGATCGAGAAGATGAAGGTGTGCACCTGCCTGAACCCGCTGCACACTGCAATGTCCATCTATGGCTGCATGCTGGGCTACACCCTCATCTCCGCCGAGATGGCCGATGAAGACCTGCGTGCCTTCATCCAGAAGATCGGCTACATCGAGGCTATGCCTGTGGTCGTTGATCCCGGCGTGCTGAACCCCTACGAGTTCATCGGCGCTGTCATCAACCGCCGCCTGCCCAACCCCTTCATGCCGGATGCTCCCCAGCGTATCGCAACCGATACCTCCCAGAAGCTGGCCATCCGCTTTGGCGAGACCATCAAGGCCTACGAGGCACGCGGTCTGGACAAGAGCAACCTGATCCTGATCCCGCTGGTGCTGGCAGGCTACGCCCGCTACCTGAAGGGCATCGATGACAACGGCCAGGCCTTTGAGCCTTCCACCGATCCGCTGCTGGCTGAGCTGCAGGCCATCGTGGCTCCGCTGGAGGTCAAGGAAGGCGAGCAGGACTTCAGCTGCCTGAAGCAGCTCTACAGCCGCACCGATGTGTTCGGCGTGGATCTGTATGCCGTTGGTCTGGGCGAGAAGATCGAGGCAATGGCCAAGGAGCTGTTTGCAGGCCCCGGCGCTGTGCGCAAGACCCTGCACAAGTATACGCTTGCCCGCTGATCGGCTGACGCAAGAACATAAGCTATCTTCGCACCCACGCTGCGCGTTGCTTTGCCGCAGTGTGGGTCTTTATAAAAGAAAAGAACTGCTGAACGAAATGTCAGCAGTTCTTTTTTGCGTGTGCATATTTTTTGGGCTTACCCTTTTCTGCAGTCGTGCAGCTTTTCTTTGGGCAGGATGCCGGCCAAAAACTTCCACACCACTTCCATGCGGTCGTTCAGTAAGTAAGCTTTCTCTTTTTCTACGTAGAGGTACACCGCATTGTCCGTGCGGTAGGCGCAGTAAAAGCTGTCCCATGCGTGGCGGCTGGTGGGTTCGGGCTTGTCCTGCTGGCCGTACATCCACACAGCAATGCCGGTGTCGGCCAGCTCCACACGGTAGAAGGCACGCGGCAGGTGCATCTGTTTGATCTGCCGGGAAACGCTGCGGAAGAACGAGTAAAAGTAGCTCACCGGCAGGCCGATGCCCACAATGGCAAGCACAGCAGCCAGCAGCCCGGCACCCGGGCGCTTGCCCAGCTGCGAAAGGCAGACGGCGGCAAAAGCCAGCATGATGGCGGCAAAAACAGCGGGACGCAGCCATGCTTTGCGGTGATGGAATGCGTCGAACACGGCAAAATCGCGGAAGCCCTGCTCACCCATGGTGGTGGAAACGGAGATGGTCTGGGACATAAAGTCGCCTCCTTTGTATTTATAGGCATCGTACCACAATTGCGCGGTTTAGGCAAGAGAAAAACATGCAAACCTTGCCAATCCGGCCCAAAGCGTGGTACAATAAATCGTTACCAAACGAAAGGAGGCGGCAGGCTTTGCAGCACCGCAAGCGGCAGATCACCCTCAAGCAGCGCATGGGCTTGTGTCTGGCAGCATTTTTTGCGGCCTTTGCCATGCAGCTCACGCTCAATGGCTACCAGTCCAGAGCAGTGCAGGCAGTACAGGACGCGCAGATGGGCTGCTTCAACGCCATCAGCCGCTTTCAGGGCGGTGTGGAAAGCTCTATTTCCGTGCTGGAGAACTACCGCTGGGAGAACAGCGAGCCGGAGGAGATCATTGACCGGCTGCAGTCGGCATCTTCCACCTGCAACGCATGGCTCTGGCGCATCGGTACCAGCCTGAACAGTCTGGAAAGCGTCAGCGATGAGCAGTGGGTGCTCTACAGCGCAGTGGATACGGTCTATCAGACCTACACCGGCCTGCTGGATGAGCTGGAAAATGACCTGCTCAGCGGCAACGATGCCGCAGCTTCCCAGCTGTATTATGCAAAGGTGGTGCCCTGCGGCGATTACCTGAGCCAGTACACCCTGCAATTGCTGGAAACCGCCATTCAGGATTCCCAGACCACCTACACCACCATCTCGGCCCTGAACGAGCGCATCACCATGCTGCAGACGGTGGTGGTGGCGCTGTGCGTGGCGCTGGGCTGCGTTACCGGTTTGATGGTCATGCGTCTGCTCACGCCGGTGCAGCAGATGATCGCTGCCTCCCGCGCCATTGGCAAAAGTGAGTTCGACACCCCGGACATCCCGCTGCCCAAGCAGCCGGAGATCGCTCAGCTGGCTGAGTCCTTCAACATCATGAAGCACTCCATGGCCCAGCAGGTGACCACCCTGCAGGAGAAAAACGAAATCGAGCGGGAGCTGCATCGCCAGAAGACCGAAGCACTGGAGCTGCAGAACCGCATGGAGCGCAGCCGGCTGCAGCAGCTGCGCAGCCAGATCGACCCGCACTTTCTGTTCAACACCCTGAATGTGATCCAGCAGACCGCCGGTACCGAGACGGCCTACCGTACGCAGGCGCTCATCATGGCGCTTTCGCACCTGCTGCGCTACAGCCTGATGAGCAACGATGAACAGGTGCCGCTCTCCCGTGAGGTGCGCATCGTGGATGAATATTACTCCATCTACCATGTCCGCTTTGGTGAGCGGGTGCGTATGGAGTGGCGCTTTTCGGATTCGCTGGATCTTACCGAGACCATGGTGCCGTCCTTTATTTTGCAGCCCATCGTGGAAAATGCCTTCAAGCACGGCATCTGCCCCAAAGAGGAGGGCGGTGTGGTGCGCATCCGCGTGAACCCTCTGCGGGAGAAGGGAATGCTGTGCATCCGTGTGGTGGATAACGGCGTGGGCATCCAGCCGGATCAATTACGACAGCTGCGCGGGGCGCTCAGTCAGCCCGGTGAGCGCTGGGAGCATATCGGCATTTATAATGTTGCGGCCCGCCTGCGTCTGCTGGATCGGAACAGCCGCTTTGTGATACGGTCCCATCCGGGACGCGGTACGGCGGTGGTGCTGTACCTGCCATTGGTGGAGAATGAGGAGGAGTTTGAGGAATGATTCGTCTGTTGATTGCGGATGATGAAGCGCTGGAACGGGAAACGCTGGCGGACATCGTGGCCCGCCGCTTTGAGCACGAAGTGACCATCGAGACTGCCGAGAACGGCCGCAAGGCAGCGGATACGGCGGTGCTGTGGGGCGCAGACCTGATCCTGATGGATATTGAGATGCCCGGTATGAACGGTCTGGATGCAGCCCGCGCCGTGCTGGAACAGCGCCCGGAGTGCAAGGTGATCTTTGTTACGGCCTACAGTCTGTTCCAGTACGCCCACGAGGCCATGCATCTGGGTGCCTGCGATTATCTGCTCAAGCCGGTGAACCCGGACGAAGTGGAAGCTTCCATCCGCAAGGCCATCCGTCAGATCGAGGCGGGCCGCCGCCTTGCAGAGCTGGCTCCGGTGGAACCGGAGCCGGAAGCTGACCCGGAGAGCGATGCCGCCGAAGCAGGGGAGAACGACCGCAATGCACTGGTCATGGCCCATGTGCGCAAGTATATGGAGGATAACTATATGTTCGACCTCTCGCTGGACAGTGTGAGCGAGATCCTGCATATCAGCCCGGCGTATCTCTCGGCCCAGTTCAAGAAGTACCAGAAGATGAACTTTCTGGACTGCCTGACCGAACTGCGTATCAACGCTGCCAAAGAGCTGCTCACCGACCCGTTCCGTTCGGCAGCAGAGGTAGCTTCCATGGTGGGCTACGAGGATTCCAGCTATTTTGCCCGCACCTTTAAAAAACGCACCGGCATGACCCCCACCCAGTACCGCAGGGAAGCGGCCAAGGCTGCACGGGAGGCCCGCCTGTGACCCGCCGTCAGATGCTGACCGCCCTGTTCGGCGCGGCGGTGCTGGCACTGCCGATGGCGGGCTGCGGCTATCAGCCGGTGCAGGAGCAACAGGGGGCGGAACTGATCCTGCGCTATGCGGAGAACCAGCCGGAGGATTATCCTACTACGCAGGCGGCGCTGGCCTTTGCGGATCTTGTGGCTCAGCGCACCGATGGCCGCGTGAAAGTGCTGGTGTACAGCGGGGGAGAACTGGGCGCGGAGCAGAGCGTGATCCAGCAGATGCAGTTCGGCGGCATTGATTTCTCCCGTGTGTCCCTCAGCCAGCTGGCTGAGTATGAACCGGCGCTGAGCGTTTTGCAGCTTCCGTATCTTTATACCGATGCCGACCAGATGTGGCGGGTGCTGGACGGCTCCATCGGCGACGAATTCCTTTCCATGCTGCAGTCGCTGGAGCTGACCGGCCTTTCCTGGTTCGATGCCGGTGTGCGCAGCATCTACACCCGGCAGAAGGTGACAGGCCTTGCAGATCTGCAGGGCCTGACCATCCGCGTGCAGGAATCGGACATGATGAGCGAAATGATCACCGACCTCGGCGCAAAGCCGGTAAAGGTGGTGTACAGCAAGGTGTATGCCGCTCTGCACAACGGTGAGATCGACGGCGCAGAGAACAACTGGCCCAGCTACGAAGCCATGGGTCACTACGAGGTGGCACCTTACTTTTTAAAGGATGAGCACACCCGCGTGCCGGAGGTGCAGCTTGCAAGCCCTGCTGTGATGGAAAAACTGGCCGCACTGGACGAGCGCTACCCGGAGATCATCCGCCTGTGTGCCCGGGAGAGCGCCAAGGTGGAGCGCAGGATCTGGGCGCAGCAGGAGGCGGAATCGGAAAGTGATCTGCGTGCAGCAGGCATTGAGGTGACGGAGCTGGACGAAGAAGAAAAGGCAAGATTCCGTGCTGCTGTGCAGCCGATGTATGATCGGTTTGCCCAGCAGGGCGAATTGATCGCCCGCATCCAGCAGGCATAAGCTCCACAGCAAAGCCCGGAAAAGATGGGCAAAGAAATCAGGAAAACAGAATAAAGAATCGGCAAAGCGCTGTGTGCTCTGAACCCAAAAGGAAAGGGCATCCAGCGCTTTGCTTCTATCTGGAATACAGAAATGTATCCATCTGTTAGGCGAAGGTGCACAAACAAAAAGTAAAGCGTTTGGCGTTTTTCACAAAAGAAATTCTGACATTTTTTCAAAAAACAGGATATTTTTTGAAAGCCCTTGTTTCGGTTAAAAAAATTTGCTAAAGTGTGTACAGTAAATGAACGGCATGCGGGTCCTGTGCAGACCGGGCCGTTCGGGAGATTTAAGGAGGACGATTTATTATGAAAAAGATCACTCGTCGCAGCTTTCTGGCAGCAGCCGGTGTTTCCGCCGCTGCTCTGGCTCTGACCGCATGCGGTGGCTCCAGCAATTCTGCTGCTTCCACCTCTACCGCAGCTTCTTCCACCGCAGCTTCTGCTGCTGGTGATGCTACTGCTGCTGCAAACGATCCCAAGGTGACTCTGGTCTACGCCGAGGTCAACCCGCTGGATACCATCGTTGGCCAGACCGCTACCCACTTCAAGGAGAAGGTCGAGGAGCTGACTGGCGGTTCCGTCGTCATCGACGTGCAGGCTTCCGGCGTTCTGGGTTCTGAGAACGACGTTCTGGACGCAATTCTGGGCGGTTCTACCTCCATCGATATGAGCCGTATCTCCGCTTTCGCACTGACCAGCTACGGCTGCAACAAGTCCAAGCTGCTGTCCATCCCCTTCACCTTCGAGAACCGCGCACACTTCTGGAACTTCGCCAACAGCGAGCTGGCACCTGAGTTCCTGAACGAGCCCCAGGAGCTGGGCCTGCCCGTTCGTGGTATCTTCTACGGCGAGGAGGGCTTCCGTCACTTCTTCACTGTCAAGCCCGTTTCCGGCATCGCTGATTTCAAGGGCCTGAAGCTGCGCGTGTCCAACGACCCCGTCATGAACGGCATGGTCGAGGGTCTGGGCGCTAACCCCACCGTCGTTTCCTTCGGTGAGCTGTACAGCGCACTGCAGACCGGCGTTGTGGATGGTGCTGAGCAGCCCATCGCAAACTACAAGTCCAATGCATTCCCCGAGGTTGCCAACAACCTGATCCTGGACGGCCACACTCTGGGCGCTATTCAGGCTGTTATCACCGATAACGCATGGGGCAAGCTGACTGAGAACCAGCAGGCTGCCATCATGGAGGCTGGTGCTGATACGCAGGCCTTCAATGCAGACCTGTCCGAGACCGCTGAGAACAAGGTTCTGGAGGAGCTGAGAAGCTCCGGCTGCAACGTTGTGGATGTTGACGACAAGGCACCCTGGCAGGAGGCCTGCGCTAAGGTCATCAGCGAGAACACCTCCGATCAGGCTGAGCTGTATCAGCAGCTGCTGGACATGAAGGCATAATTGAAAAAGCCTTTCCTGTTCTGAGATAGTACATAGCCCGGCGGGGGACTACGGGATACGCCCGCAGACCTGCCGGGTTTTTTATATGGAGGAATTCATATGCCGAAAATCTTTACCACTTTGGATAAGATCAAGCCGGCGTACGACATCACCTACAAAGTGGTCCTGTTTATCTGCAAGCTGCTGCTGATCGCAGATATCCTCATCACTACCATGTCGGTCATCGGTCGTTACGTCTCGTTCATCCCGGACCCGGCATGGTCGGAAGAAGTTGTGCTGACCTGCATGAGCTACATGGCCGTGCTGAGTGCTGCTCTGGCCATCCGCCGCGGTGCCCATATCCGCATGACTGCGTTTGACGTGTATCTGCCCAAAACCGCCGTCAAGGTGCTGGATATTCTGGCCGATCTTGCCGTGTGCATTCTGGGTGTCATCATGATGGTGGTCGGCTGGAACTATGCCACCACTCTGGGCGGCCGCGGCTTCTACGTGTCCATGCCCTGGCTGAGCCGCTTCTGGATGTACTTCCCGGTGCCGCTGGCCGGTGTTGCCATGATCATCTTTGAGATCGAGGCACTGTACAACCACATCAAGAGCATTTTTGTAAAGGAGGAAGTGTAATATGACAGTTCAGACACTGGCAATCATTGTCCTTCTTGTCAGCTTCTTTGTAATGATCTTCCTGCGTTTCCCCATTGCATACGCCGTTGGTCTTTCCAGCGTGCTGTGCATGATGGTGCAGGGTCAGGCACTGACCGATGTCTGCCGTCTGATGGTCAAGGGCATCTCTTCCTTCAGCCTGATGGCCGTGCCGTTCTTCATCACCATGGGTGTGCTCATGGGCTCCGGCGGCATTTCTGAAAAGCTGATCGCTCTGGCTGATGCCTGCGTGGGCTGGATGCGCGGCGGCATGGCAATGGTCAACATCGTTGCTTCCTACTTCTTCGGCGGCATTTCTGGTTCTGCTTCTGCAGATACCGCCTCCATCGGCTCCATCATGATCCCCATGATGGTCGATCAGGGCTACGATGCCGACTTCTCCACTGCTGTTACCATCACCTCCTCCTGCGAGGGTCTGCTGGTTCCTCCGAGCCACAACATGGTCATTTATGCCACCACTGCCGGCGGCATCTCGGTCGGCAGCCTGTTCCTGGCAGGTTATCTGCCCGGCGCTCTGCTGGCCATCGTCCTGATGATCGGTTCCTACATCATCTCGGTCAAGGAAAATTACCCCAAGGGCTCTCCGTTCAGCATCAAGGGCTTCGTTAAGCAGCTGGGCACTTCTATCTGGGCACTGGCCGCTGTTGTCATCGTTGTGTTCGGCGTTGTTGGCGGTGTGTTCACCGCTACCGAGTCTGCAGCTATTGCAGTTATCTACTCTCTGTTCGTGTCGGTGTTCGTCTACAAGGGTCTGGACTGGAAGGGTGTCTGGCATGCGCTGGATGAGTGCGTGAACACTCTGTCCATCGTGCTGATTCTGATCGCCACCTCTGCAGTCTTCGGCAACTGCCTGACCATGCTGCATGTGCCGGATCTGGCTGCAAATGCCATCACCAGTGTCACCGATAACCCCTACATCATCGCTCTGCTGATCGACCTGATCATCTTGGTTCTGGGCTGCATCATGGATATGGCTCCCATCATCCTGATCGCTACTCCCATCCTGCTGCCCATCGCAACCTCCATCGGCATCGATCCCATCCAGTTCGGTATCATCGTGGTTCTGAACTGCGGCATCGGCCTGCTGACTCCTCCTGTCGGCGCTGTGCTGTTCATCGGCTCTGCCGTTGCAAAGCGCCCGATGGAAAAGGTCGTCAAGGCGACCCTGCCGTTCTACCTGTGCATGTTCATTGCACTGCTGCTGCTGACCTTCGTGCCCGACATCAGCCTGGCGATCCCCAAGCTGCTGGGCGGCTACGTCAGCCCCATCACCAACCCGCTGGGTCCTGTGTTCATCCACTGATGGCCTGACGGCGTAAGGTAAAACCGTTAAAGTCCTCTGCATGAAAGTGCAGGGGGCTTTTTGTATGCTAAAAACTTTATTTTCCCTCTTGCATTCTGTCGGAATCGTGCTATAATAGTAAGGCAATCGTTTCCAAGGCCGCTCGACGGGGTAGCCGATATTGAAGGTTGTGATGGGCACATACATTCATAATATGGCCCCGATAAGTCAGAACCAGAAATGAGGTGAAAAGAATGAAACAGGGTATCCATCCGAACTACGTTGACTGCACCATCACCTGCGCATGCGGCAACGTTATCAAGACTCGTTCCACCAAGCCCGAGATCCACGTCGAAGTTTGCTCCAAGTGCCATCCTTTCTACACTGGCAAGCAGAAGCTGGTTGACACCGGCGGACGTGTTGAGCGCTTCAACAAGCGTTTCGGCCGTAAGTAATTATGGTTTTCTGAGCACCGTTTCCTTTGGGAGACGGTGCTTTTTTGCTGCCTTTTTGGCATATGAAAGGGCGGCCTTAATCGTTCTTAAGAATTCTTTTTGCATCCCACCACAGGATTGTCTTAATTTTTACACATTTTCCGTCTAAAATATACCAGCATTGAACTAGATGAAAAAGGAGCGTTTGCTGTGATCGAAGTATCGCATCTGAGCAAAAAGTATGGCACGCACCCTGCCATTGAAGATTTGTCCTTTACGGTGGGCGACGGCCAGATCTTCGGCCTGCTCGGCCCCAACGGCGCGGGCAAATCCACGATTATGAATATCCTCACCGGCTACCTTGCCGCCACCTCCGGTGAAGTGAAGATGGCGGGCTTCAGCCTGCCGGAGCAGGCCCAGCAGGCCAAGGCCTGTGTGGGCTATCTGCCCGAGCAGCCGCCGCTCTACCCGGAAATGACGGTGCAGGAATATCTGGATTTTGCTGCAGAGCTGAAAGGCATCAAAAAGAAGGCCGACCGCAAAGAACAGGTGCGCAAAGCTGCCCGCCGCACCGGGTTGGAAGAGGTGCTGCCCCGGCTCATCCGCAGTCTGTCCAAGGGCTACCGCCAGCGCGTGGGCATTGCGCAGGCACTGCTGGGCGCGCCGCAGCTCATCATTCTGGACGAGCCTACCGTGGGCCTTGACCCTGCACAGGTCATCGAGATCCGCAGACTGATCCGGGAGCTGGGGAAAAGCCACACGGTCATCCTGTCCAGCCACATCCTCAGCGAGGTGCAGGCAGTGTGCAGTCAGGTACTGATCCTTTCCAAGGGACATCTGGTGGCGGTGGGTGCGCCGGAACAGCTGGCCGAAAAGCTGAACCCCGGCAGCCGTCTGCGCGCTACCGTTCTGGGCGGGGGGAAGACCGTACTGAAAACAGTTGGCTCCATTCCGGGCATCCGCAAGGTGGAGATCGAATCCGAGGCCGACGGACAGGTGACCTTTACCGCAGAAAGTGCCGATGCTTCTGACCGCCGCGCCGAGGTGTCCCGCGCCCTTTCGCAGGCCGGATGCACGGTGCTGGCGTTGGCAGCGGAAAACAGGACGCTGGAGGAAGTGTTCCTTGCACTGACCGAAAACGAGTCTGAAACACTATCGGATGAAGGGGAGGAGAAAACGGAATGATCGCCATTTTCAAACGCGAAGTCCGCAGCAGCTTTCATGGCATGATCGGCTATGTGCTCACCGCCTTTATGCTGGCGGCAACGGCCATCTATTTTGTTGCTCTGAATCTGGGCTACGGCCTGACGGATTTTGGCTATTACACGCTTTACCGCACCACGTTTGTGCTGCTTTTGTATATCCCGGTGCTCACCATGCGCTCCTTTGCAGAGGAACGCCGCACCCGCACCGATCAGCTGCTGCTTACCAGCCCGGTGTCTGTGTGGGAGATCGTGCTGGGCAAATTCTTTGCCCTGTGCGTCATCTTTGCACTGCCGTGCCTTGCCGATGCGGTCATGATCCTTGTACTGGCCGCACTGGGTGCCACCGGCACGGCCACGCTGGCAAACCTGGCCGCTCTGCTGTGCTATTATCTCATGGGCTGCGCCGCCATTGCCATTGGCGTGTTTCTTTCCAGCCTGACCGAGAATCAGATCATTGCTGCGGTGGCAGGTGTTGCCGCACTGCTGCTGGCCTACATGATGCCCAGCCTGCGCAGCATGTTCACCGCAGGCAGCGCAGTGGCGCTGGCCCTGTTCACCGCCATTGCGGCAGTGCTCAGTGTGGTGGCAGGCCTGCGTACCCGCAGCTTTACGCTGGGCTGCCTGACCTTTGCGGGCTGCTGTGTGGTGTTGACGGCACTGTTCCTGCTGCAGAGCAGCTGGCTGACCGAAGCGTTCAGCGCGGTGCTCAGCGGGCTGTGCCTGTTCACGCCGTTTGAAGAGTTTGTCAACAACAGCTTTTCCATCCCGACGCTGGTGTACTACCTGACCGTGACCATGCTGTTTTTGTTCTTCACGGCGCAAGGGCTGGAAAAGCGCCGCTGGAACTGAGGGGAGGGGAACAACATGAAAAATTTCAAATTTTCTTCCTCCGCAAACGGCAAGGTGTTCCGCAATGGGCTGTACTCCACGGCCATTCTGGCAGCAGCCATCGTGCTGGCCGTGCTGATCAACCTGCTGGTGGGGGCCATCCCGAAAAAATACACCGAGTTCGACCTCTCTGCCGCCAAAATGTACACGCTGGGCGACAGATCCAGGCAGCTGATGCAGAGCCTGGATCAGGACGTGACCGTTTATTATCTCTGTGAGACCGGCAGCGAGGATGCCATTATCACCAAGCTGCTGGATCACTACGCCGACGAGAGCGGTCACTTCCACTGGGAGCAGAAGGACCCGGCGCTTTACCCGACCTTTGCAGCGCAGTACGGCGCAGAGAATGCATCCACCGGCAGCCTGATCGTGGTCAGCGGTGAGAACAGCGAAGTGCTGAACGCCGCCGAACTTTACGAGTACGATTACTCCGATTACTACACCACCGGCGCTGCCAATGTGACCTTTGGCGGCGAAAAGCAGATCAGCTCTGCCATCTACAAGCTGACTGCCGCAGCAGAAAGTCATGCCTACTACACCACCAACCACGGTGAGCAGGCGCTTACCTCCTCGCTGACCGAGGCGCTTAAGGCGCAGAATATCGATGCCCAGCCGCTGGATCTGCTCACCGGCACCATTCCGGAGGACTGCAGCCTGCTGATTATCAATGCGCCTGCTTCGGATTTTGCAGCTGACGGCCTTGTGGATGAGATCGCGCAGCTGCAGACCTATCTGGAAAACGGCGGCAAGGTGCTGCTGACCACCAGCGGTTATACCGAAACGCCCGCTCTGGATGCAGTGATGGCACAGTTCGGCCTTGCGCGTGAGCCGGGCCTTGTGGTGGAGGGCGATGCGGGCCACGCGCTGTACGGCTACCCGTACTCGCTGTTCCCGGACTACGCGGCCGCCGACGAAAGCACCGCGCTGGACGGCGTGAACCAGAGCACCCATGTGATGCTCTCGGTGGCACAGGGCATCACCATTTCCGAGACGGACGGCGTTACGGCAGAAGCTCTGCTGAACACCACCGAGGATGCCTACAGCAAGCAGGACTTTGATGCCAGCTCTTCTTCCGCAAAGGAAGCCGGCGATACCGACGGCCCGTTCTCGCTGGCCGTATGGGCGCGCAATGAATCCACCGGTGCCGAGGTGATCTGGATCGGCTGCCCCAACATGGACAACGAGCAGGTGTACCAGTCTATTCCGGGCAACCTGACCTTCCTGCAGGGCTGTGCCGCTTCGCTGGTAGGGCAGAGCCTGCTCATCGACACCAAAGCACTGGAAGCTGCACCCATCACGGTCCCGGCTTCCGCATCCATGACGCTGGGCATGGTGTTCGTATTCGTGCTGCCCGCAGCAGTGCTCATTGCAGGTGCTGTGGTGGTGCTGCTGCGCCGCCGCAGGTAAGGGGGCACTGCCATGAAAACAAAACAGCGCACCCTTGCGGTGCTTCTGGTGCTGGTGCTTGTGCTGGGCGGGCTGCTGTGGTTTGTCAGCCGCAGCAATGCCGCAGAAGAAGCTGCTTCCAGCGCCGCCGCAGAGGGCAGCATCCTGCTTTCTTCTTTTGCAGCGGGCGATGTGACCAGCATCCAGTATGCCTATGGCGGCGAAACGCTTACCCTAAATTACGATTCCGGCAGCTGGACGCTGGCGGATGACCCGGACTATCATCTGGATGCATCTGCCTGCAATACCATGGTCACGGCGCTGGCATCCCTGAACGCCAAACGTCAGCTCACGGCTCAGCCCGGCGAGGACTACGGCCTTGCCGATCCGGCTGTTACGGTCACGGTGACGGCGGCAGGCGAGACGAACACCTTTGCCTTTGGCACCGAGAACCCGGTCACAGGAGATCTGTACGTGCAGAAGGCAGGGGACGATGCCGTGTACACCGTTTCTGGCAACAAGGCGGCCTGCTTTGAGCTGACCAAAGCAGACCTTTTTGGCGCGTTCAACCCGGCGGGACTGACAGCCTCCGCGCTGGAAAGTGTTTCCATTACGACGGGCAGCGGCACCCTTGCACTGAATGCTGTCTCTGAGCCTGCGGAAGCGGAGAGCGATTCCTCGGAAAGTGCGGCCGATTCCACCACCTATCAGACCGTGTGGCGGCTGGCCGATGAACCCTCTGCCGATCTGGACGACAGCAAAGTGCAGAGCATCCTCTCTGCTCTGGCAGGCTATGTGACCGCACAAATCACGGATGCCGACCCTTCGGCCTATGGCTTTGATGCACCGCTTGCAACGGTGCGGGCCGCCTCTGCCGATGGGACCGTGACCCTCCACTACGCCGAAAATGCAGACGGCTGCTGGATGATGGTGGAGGGGGACAGTTCCGTCTATGCGGTTGACCTTGACACTGTGCAGGCCCTTCTGATAACGGCCGCTGCCTTAAAAGCTGAATAAAAACCTTTGTGCGCCGTATGCGGAAAGCTCGCTGCGGCGCATGTTTTTTTGTTGCGGCGTGTAAAGCTTCGGCAAACATTGGCAGAGTGATTGACATTTCAGCAAAGATTGATTAAGATAGACGAGACAGGGCAGAATAACTGCGCATTATAAGAGCCTGCTTTTGCAGGTTCTCCGGTCGTCATGGATGTTGTGCAGGGCTGGGTCGCCCTGGTACGAGGGATGGGGCATGGCCCTGTCTTTTTTCGTATCTGAGTTACAAGGAGGATAAAGTAAAAAAATGGACAACTCGGTGATCGTTTCACTGCGGGATATCGTAGTGGAATTTGACGGTCAGCGCATTCTGGATGGGCTGAACCTCGACATCCATGACAAAGAGTTCGTAACGCTGCTGGGCCCTTCCGGCTGCGGCAAAACCACCACCCTGCGTCTGATCGCAGGTTTTCTGGAACCCAATTCCGGCAAAGTGCTGCTGAAAGGTGAGGACATTACCGGCGTGCCGCCCTATAAGCGCCCGGTGAACACCGTTTTTCAGAAATACGCACTGTTCCCGCACCTGAACGTGTTCGAGAACGTGGCCTTCGGTCTGCGGCTCAAAAAGATGGACGAAGAGACCATCCGCCGCAAGGTGCGCAACATGCTGGAAGTTGTTGGCCTGAAAGGCTTCGAGCGCCGCAGCATCAGCCAGATGTCCGGTGGCCAGCAGCAGCGCGTGGCCATCGCCCGCAGTCTGGTGAACGAGCCGGAGATCCTTCTGCTGGATGAACCCCTTGGCGCACTGGACCTCAAGCTGCGCAAGGAGATGCAGCTGGAGCTGAAGCGCCTGCAGCGCGAAATGAACATTACCTTTATTTATGTTACCCACGATCAGGAGGAAGCCCTTACCATGTCCGATACCGTCGTGGTCATGAACGGCGGCAAGGTGCAGCAGATCGGCACGCCGGAGGATATTTACAATGAGCCGAAGAATGCCTTTGTTGCAGACTTCATTGGCGATTCCAACATTGTGGACGGCGTGATGCACCGGGATTTTCTGGTGTCCTTCTCCGGCGTGGACTTCCCCTGTGTGGACCGCGGCTTTGCCCGTGAGCAGAGCGTGCAGGTAGTGGTGCGCCCCGAGGATATCGAGGTGGTCTCTCCTGTGGAAGGCCAGCTTGTCGGCGTTGTGAACGATGTCATCTTCAAGGGTGTCCACTTTGAGATGCATGTGGAGTGCGAGGGCCGCGAATGGCTGATCCATTCCACCCGCGCCTGCACCCCCGGTGAGACCATTGGTATGCGCATCGGCCCCAACGAGATCCACATTATGGCGCGTTCAGAGGGGTGAGCCGCAATGATGAAGATTTACGATAAAAAGCTGGCCTATCCGTACTTTGTATGGATGACGCTGTTCACAGTGGTGCCTTTGATCATCGTGGTGTACTATGCATTTACGGATGCAAACGGAGCTTTCACGCTGGATAACCTCACCTCCATCAGCGGCTACGGCTCGGTGTTTGCCCGCAGCCTGCTGCTGGCCCTCATTGCCACGGTCATTTGTCTGGTCATTGCGTTCCCGGTGGGCTATTTTCTTTCCCGCCTGCGGGTGAACAAGCAGCACATCATGCTCATGCTGGTCATGCTGCCCATGTGGATGAACTTTCTGCTGCGCACCTACGCATGGATGGGCCTGCTCAGCATCAACGGCCCGGTGAACGCCGTTCTGGGCGTGTTCGGCCTTGGCCCCTTCAATATGCTCAACACCTCCGGCGCGGTGGTGCTGGGCATGGTGTATAACTATGTGCCCTATATGATCCTGCCGCTGTACACCAGCATGACCAAGATCGACCAGAGCCTGGTGGAAGCTGCGCAGGATCTGGGCGCTTCCACCACCAAGACCCTTCTCCGGGTGCTCATTCCCATGAGCGTGCCCGGCATCAGCACCGGCATCACCATGGTGTTCGTCCCGGCGGTGTCCACCTTTGTTATCAGCCGTATGCTGGGCGGCGGCTCCAACCTGCTCATTGGTGATCTGATCGAGATGCAGTTTCTGGGCAACAGCTACAACCTGAACGTGGGTTCTGCCATGAGCCTTGTGCTGATGATCATTGTGCTGCTGTGCATGAGCTTCACCTCCAGCTTTGATGAAGATGAAATGGAGGGCGTGTCCTGATGAAAACGAAACATCTGCGCCTGATGCAGCGCGTCTATATCGTGCTGTTTTTCTGCTTCATGTACCTGCCCATTGCATACATGATCGTATTCAGCTTCAACCAGTCCAAGGGCTATTCGCTCTTCACCGGCTTTACCCTCAAGTGGTACTCCAGCCTGCTGCACAACTCCTCCATCCTGCATGCGCTGCTGGTCTCGCTGGAAGTGGCTCTGATCTCTGCGGTCATTGCCACTGTGCTGGGTACAGCGGCAAGTCTGGGCATTGCGTCCATGGGCCGCGGGAGCCGCCTTGTCGTCACCAACATCACCTATATCCCGGTGGTCAACCCGGAGATCATCACCGGCATCTCGCTCATGCTGCTGTTCGTGGCCTACCAGCGCTTTGCCGGGGGTGTCTCCTGGCTGCCGGATACCATCATGGGCTTCCCGACGCTGCTCATTGCGCATATTGCGTTCAATGTGCCGTATGTCATCTTCAACGTCACGCCCAAGCTCAAGCAATTGGATATCAAGCTGTATGAGGCAGCGCTCGACCTTGGCTGCGACCCCAGGCAGGCCTTCTTCAAGGTCATCCTGCCGGAGATCAGCCCGGCCATCCTGTCGGCGTTCCTTATTTGCCTGACCTATTCCATCGACGACTTCATGATCTCCTATTTCAACTGCGGCACGGTGGAAACGCTGCCCATCGCCATCTACTCCATGACCCGTAAAAAGGTCAGCCCGGAGATCTATGCGCTGTCCACCATCATGTTCGTGGTCATTCTGTGCATCATTCTGATTTCCAACGCAATGGAGAGCCGCAGCTACCGCCGCGACCAGAAGGCGCTGAGAGGGGAGGGCGTGTGATGAAACGTTTTTCTGTGCTGCTGCTGGCGCTGGCAATGACGGTCTGCTGTGCAATGCCCGCCTTTGCCGCCGGCACCATTGAGGTGACCGAGGATGTCTCGGTGTCGGACGATTACGACTGGACCCGCTTCAAGGGCCAGAACATGGCCATCAATGTCTATAACTGGGGCGAGTACATCTCCAACGGCTCGGACAACAGCGTGGACGTGGTGGCGGCCTTTGAAAAGCTCACCGGCATCAAGGTGAACTACACCACCTTCGACTCCAACGAGTCCATGTACGCAAAGCTCAAGTCCGGCGCAGCCAACTACGATGTGGTCATTCCGTCGGATTACATGGTGGCAAAAATGATCGCCGAGGGGATGCTCAAGCCTCTGAACTACGACAATATCCCGAACTTCAAAAAGATCGATCAGGAATACGTGGATCCGGATTACGATCCGCAGAATGCCTACACCGTGCCCTACATGCTCTGCACCACCGGCATCATTTATAACACCACCATGGTGGACAAAGCGCCCACCAGCTGGGCCGACCTGTGGGACGAGCAGTACGCAGGCAATATCCTGATGTTCAACAACAGCCGCGATGCCTACGCCATTGCTGCTTTTAAGAGCGGCCACGATATCAACCCGCAGTCCACCGAAGAGGTGGATGAGGTGGTGGAAGAGCTGAAGGCTCAGAAACCGCTGGTGCAGGCCTACGTCATGGATGAGATCTTTGATAAGATGATCGGCGGCGAGGCAGCCGTCGGTGTGTACTACTCCGGCGATGCCATCACCATGATCGACGATAATCCCGACCTTGCATGGGTGTTCCCGGAGGAAGGCAGCGTGCTTTCCGTGGACTGCATGACCATTCCTGCTGCCAGTGAACATCAGGAAGCTGCGGAAATGTTCATCAACTTCATGTGTGAGACGGACATCGGCAAGGCAAACGCCGAGTACATCGGCTACACCACCCCCATGCAGGATGTGTGGGAGGTGCTGGACGAGGATCTGAAGGAGAGCGAGATCGCTTATCCGTCCGAAGAGAAAGCCGCCAAGGAAAAGGTGTTCACTGCCCTGAGCGACGATGTGAACAGCGAGCTGGACGTGAAGTGGAGCGAAATGAAGAGCTACGACGAGGGTGGCAGCAGTCTGCTGTTCCTTGCGCTGCTGGCAGCCATGGTAGCGCTGGCCTGCTTCAACATCTGGCGCAAGGTCCGCAGGCGCAACCGCAATCAGTATTAAACGCAAAGGAGGCTGCTGCACAGAACAACGTGCAGTGGTCTCTTTTTATAGAAAGGAAAAACCATGGAACAGTTCTTTTACACCGAGACCATGACAGTCATGAACGCAGATGCCGACTTCCGCAGCCTGCTCAAGCCCAGCGCCCTGCTGCGCTATGTGGAGCAGATTTCGACAGACCACGCCCGCGCCTTTGGTATGGATGACCAGTTCTTCAAAGATCGCGGTGTGACCTTTCTGGTGGGCAAGCAGGCCCTGAAATTTGACCGTGTGCCGCAGCGTGCCGAAACGCTGACCCTTACCTCCCGGGCGCAGGTCAGCAAACACGGTTCGGTCAAACGCATCACCACCCTGACCGATGCCGAGGGTAAAGAGGTGGCTATGGTGGACTGCCGCTGGATCGTGGCAAGCCTTGCCGAGGGCCGTATCCTGCGGGAGCCGGGCTGGACGGTGGAGAATTTCTGGAACGATACGGTGGAGGACGAGCTGCCTTTGCAGCTGCACAAGTGCAAGGATGGTCTGACCAGCGCAGGGGAGTGGACGGTGCATTATTCCCAGTGCGATCTGAACGGCCATTTGAACAACGCATTCTATCTGGACCTTGTCTGCGATGCGCTGCCGCTGGAAGTGATGCGCAAAGGCCCCGTGACCTTTGCTTCTATCAACTACCACCGCGAGATCCCGATGGGAGAAACGGCAGAGGTGTTTTATGCCCCTTCGGCGGATGGCTGGTATGTGATCGGAAAGCACAACGGCCAGACCAGCTTTGAGTGCTATCTGGAGGTGGGAAAGACAAACGTGTAAATCGTTGATCTCTCAAGAGAACCGCTGCGCCGCTTTTAGCTGAAAATAAGCGAGCAATGCAAAAAACGTCACCTGTGCAGAAAAAACGGCGCATTTTGAGAATTGCATCCTCTGAGGAACAGGGAGTACTCTTTTATTAGAAGGATCTTCTCGTTGTCCAAAGGAGGACAAAACAAATGAAAAAACATCTCCGAGTCCTTGCGGCCGTTCTGGCACTGTGCTTCAGTCTGCTGTGCCCGGCAGCATCTGCCGCCAGTGTACAGACTGCGGCCTGCAAGCCGTCCACTGCAGCCGTTCAGACCATTTCTGCCGGCAAAAAGACGGAGCAGATGGTCTGGGTCCCAACGCACGGCGGCAAAAAATATCACAGCAAGTCTACCTGCAGCAATATGAAAGACCCGGAAAAGGTTACATTATCGAAAGCAAAAGCGGAAGGCTTCACTGCTTGCAAAAAGTGCTATTAAGGAAATAAATAATGATCTGCAAAGCCCTTGCCGGAAATTTTCTGGCAGGGGTTTTATATGTGTCTACAAAAAGTTAACAAAAGAAATTACAGAAAAATTACAAAACCCTATTGCAAAATGGTTTCAAAAGAGTTACAATATGGTTACAGCAAGGGCACAAGCCCTGCTGAGTGTGAAATCTTTTTCTTCTTGTTTTTTGGGATATCGGGCACAGGTTCTCCTCCTCCGGCTGTTCTCCTTCACAGTCGTGATTCATGTGCCGCACAGGCGGTATCCCGCTTCGTGTGCAAAAAAGCTCGTCCGTTCTGGACGAGCTTTTTTGCATCCATAAATCACGCAAAAACCGGCTTCTCATGCGGGAAAGTATGACCTTACGCCATTTTGGTGGGCAATTTGCCTGTTTTTCTGCAAAGGACATTTACAAAGTTTGGCGTGGCGGGGGTTTGTATTCCGGCTGGCTTTGTGGTACAGTATATACAATCAATTTATAGGTTGCAAACATGAATCCGATTGATGTTGATGCGTTAAGAGAAAAGGAGTTTGAACATGGCTTATTTCTATAAAGAACCTTCCCGCACTTTCGGTGAATATCTGCTGATCCCCGGCTATTCCTCTGCAGAGAATATCCCCACGGCTGTCAGCCTCAAGACCCCGCTGGTCAAGTACCGCAAGGGCGAGGAGGAGTGCCCCCTGCAGATGAATATTCCCATGATCAGCGCTATTATGCAGGCGGTCTCTGGCGATAAGCTGGCCATTGCACTGGCCCGTCAGGGCGGCGTGTCCTTCATCTACGGTTCTCAGAGCATTGAGAACGAGGCCGCTATGGTGCGCCGCGTCAAGAGCTTCAAGGCCGGTTATGTCGTGTCCGATTCCAACCTGGCCCCCACTGCCACCCTGCACGATGTGCTGGAGCTGAAGGCACGCACCGGCCACTCCACCATTGCCGTCACTGCCGATGGCACTCCGGGCGGCAAGCTGCTGGGCATTGTTGCATCTCGTGACTACCGCATCAACCACACTCCGGATGATGCCCTTGTCACCACCTTCATGACTCCCATTGAAAAGCTGGTCACTGCACCGGAGAACACCTCCCTGCACGACTGCAACAACATCATCTGGGATAACAAGATCAACACCCTGCCTCTGGTGGATGCCGAGGGCAACCTGAAGTATATGGTGTTCCGTAAGGACTACGACTCCCACAAGAAGAACGCCAACGAACTGCTGGATAAGAACAAGAGCTATGTGGTGGGTGCCGGCATCAACACCCGCGATTACGCTGAGCGCGTGCCCGCACTGGTGGATGCCGGTGTGGATGTACTGTGCATCGACTCTTCCGAGGGTTACTCCGAGTGGCAGAGCCGCACCATCGGCTGGATCCGTGAGCACTACGGCGATACCGTCAAGGTGGGCGCAGGCAACGTTGTGGATGCCGAGGGCTTCCGCTTCCTGGCCGAGGCTGGTGCAGACTTCGTGAAGATCGGCATTGGCGGCGGTTCTATCTGCATCACCCGCGAGACCAAGGGCATTGGCCGTGGTCAGGCTACCGCTGTCATCGAGGTGGCAAAGGCCCGCGATGAGTACTATAAGGAGACCGGCATCTACGTGCCCATCTGCTCCGACGGCGGCATCGTCCACGATTACCACATCACGCTGGCACTGGCCATGGGTGCGGATTTTGTGATGCTGGGCCGCTACTTTGCCCGCTTTGACGAAAGCCCCACGAATAAGGTGCGCATCAACGGCCAGTATATGAAGGAGTACTGGGGCGAAGGCTCCAACCGTGCCCGCAACTGGCAGCGCTACGATCTGGGCGGTTCCAGCAAGCTGAGCTTTGAGGAAGGCGTGGACAGCTACGTGCCCTATGCCGGCCCTCTGGCTGACGGTGTGCAGACCACTCTGTACAAGGTCAAGAGCACCATGTGCAACTGCGGCGCTCTGTCCATCCCGGAGCTGCAGCAGAAAGCAAAGCTGACCGTGGTTTCCTCTACCTCCATCGTCGAGGGCGGCAGCCACGACGTTGTGCTGAAGAATGCTACCCCCAATATCATCAACGGTTAACACGTTTGTTCTGAAAGCCGCCCATGCTGTTTGTGTATGGGCGGCTTTTTCTTACCGGAAATCGACCGGGATTTTTCAAAAATGCTTGCACCGCTCTGCGTTTGGTGATATCATGATAGAAACGCACTGTCAAGACAGGCAGGCGCGCAAACCTTCCCACAGGTCAGAACGGCAGGGGACAGCAAGGAGCCTTTGCCGGGTGTAAAGAAGAGAGGATACTGTTCATGGACGAAATCAAGGTTGTGCCTTATATTCCAGATGAGGACTACGACAACCCCGCAATGGTCGTGGATTTTTATGAATTTACAATGGCAAACTGCCTGTTCCTGCACGGATTCAAGGACACCACGCTGGTGTTTGATATGTTCTTCCGCAAGAACCCGGATGCTCAGGGCTACTCCATCAGCGCCGGTCAGCGCAAGCTGACCCGCTTCCTGCTGAACTACCACTTCAATGCACAGGATATCTGGTGGCTGCGCACCAAGGGCATGAGTGAGGAATTCTGCGAGTATCTGCGCACCTATCAGTGGAAGGGCGACATGTACGCTCTGCCCGAGGGCACGGTGGCATACCCGCATGTGCAGATGGTGCGCATCGAGTGCGACCTCGTGGGCGCAATTCTGATCGAGACCTATCTGCTGCAGACCATGAACTTCCACAGTCTGATCGCCACTAAGGCTACCCGCGTCACCGGCCTGAACACCCACACGCCCCGCAGCGTGATGGAATTCGGCACCCGCCGTGCGCAGGGCGAAAGCGCTGGCAACGATGGTGCATATGCTGCTGTTCTGGGCGGCTGCGTGGGCACTGCCAACTGTTTGGCCGAGATGAAGTTCGGCGCGGAGGTCAAGGCTGTGGGCACCGTAGCGCACAGCTTCATCGAGTTCTTCCCCACGGAGTTTGATGCCTTCAAGGCCTTTGCCGATACCTACCCGGATTCGGTCAGTCTGCTGCTGGACACCTATAATATCATGGAGAGCGGTCTGCCCAACCTCATTAAACTGGACGATTACCTCATCGAGAAATACCCCAACGACCCGAACCGCCGCGTCAAGAGCGCCCGTATCGACTCCGGCGACCTGGCCCGCGGCTCCAAGCGCCTGCGCAAGGCACTGGATGCGGCCGGTAAGCCTTACATCAAGCTGGTGGCTTCCAATGGTCTGGACGAAAAGAAGATCGCCAACATGGAGCTGTATGAGCACGCTCATTTTGACTCCTACGGCGTGGGCGAAAACCTGATCACCTCTGCTTCCGACCCCGTGTTCGGCGGGGTGTACAAGCTGGTGGCGGTCAAGCAGCCGGACGGCAGCTACACGCCCAAGATGAAGTGCTCGGATTCCGCCAGCAAGGCCATCATTCCGGGCAAGAAGATGCCGTGGCGCCTCTACGATGAAAATGGTCAGGCCCAGTGTGACCTGATCGCCATGGATGATGAAGTCATCGAGGCGGGCAAGCCCGTCACGATGGTCAATCTGGACTCCGATGCCATCGAGCGCACCGTCACCATTACCCCCACCAAGGTCAAAAAGCTGCTGGTGCCGCATGTGCTGAATGGTCAGCTGGCCATTGAGCTGCCTTCGATCGCAGAGAAGAAGGCCTACATTGCAAAGCAGCTCACCGAGGAGACCTGGGAGAGCGAGCTGCGTCTGGAGTGCCCGCATAAGCACTATGTGAACATGACCCCGGCTGTGGCCGAGTGCCGTTCCAAGATGTATGCAGAGCTGCACGGCGGCAAGGTGTAAAATAAGCAAAATAAAAAGCCCCTCAAGCGTAAGCTTGGGGGGTCTTTTTATGCCGCCGACGGGGGTCGAACCCGTACTCTGTCTCCAGAAAGGGATTTTAAGTCCCTCGTGTCTGCCAATTTCACCACAGCGGCATACAACGCTAATAATAATACAATAGAATGGCTTCTTTGTCAAGAAAAAGCACGGAGCCCGTCTCTTCATCCTCCGTTCACGATTCATTTGTAAAAAGTGCTTTTTCTTTCCGTGGTTTCATGGTATAATAACCCTCAGATACGGTTTTCCGGGCCGTAGCCGCGTGCTTTGGCAGCGCGGCAGAAGAGGGCAGAGCGGGCAGCGTACCGCTCTGCTGGGGCAGTGCCCGCAAGATAGGGCGGGCGGGAAATACAAAAAGAGAGGCGAATCGAGATGTTGGATATGATCAAGTGCAGCACCGGCGGCGCATACTATGCCCGCGGTGAATGGGTGCCTGCAGACGGCGAAGCAAGCGCCGCACTGGCAGCAAAGGGCTTTGATGCCGCAGCCATCGAGAACGCAAAGACCGGCACCATGGCCTACAGCATTCTGCAGGCCCACAACACCAGCGGCGATGCCGAAAACCTGAAGATCAAGTTCGATGCCATGGCCAGCCATGACATCACCTTTGTGGGCATCATCCAGACGGCCCGTGCGTCCGGTCTGGAGAAATTCCCCATTCCGTATGTGCTCACCAACTGCCACAACAGCCTTTGCGCCGTGGGCGGCACCATCAATGAGGACGACCACCGCTTCGGCCTGTCCGCCGCCAAAAAATACGGCGGCATTTTTGTGCCCCCGCATCTGGCGGTCATCCACCAGTACATGCGCGAAAAGTTTGCGGGCTGCGGCAAGATGATCCTTGGCTCGGACTCCCACACCCGCTACGGTGCTCTGGGCACCATGGCCATTGGTGAGGGCGGCGGCGAGCTGGCAAAGCAGCTGCTGGGCCGCACCTACGATGTGGCCCGTCCGGGTGTTGTTGCAATTTATCTCACCGGCTCTCTGCCTGCAGGCTGCGGCCCGCACGATGTGGCCATTGCGCTGGTGGGCAAGCTGTTCAAGAGCGGCTATGTCAAAAACAAGGTGATGGAGTTTGTCGGCCCCGGCGTTGCGTCCCTGCGTCAGGATACCCGCAACGCCATCGATGCCATGACCACCGAGACCACCTGCCTGTCCTCCATCTGGGAGACCGACGAAACGACGCAGAAATTCCTTGCGGTGCATGGCCGTGCCGCCGACTATAAGAAGCTGGCTCCGGCCGACCTTGCTTATTACGACGGTGTGGTAGAGGTAGACCTTTCTTCCATCCGCCCCATGATCGCACTGCCCATGCATCCCTCCAATGCATTTACCATTGAAGAGCTGAACGCAAACCTTGAGGATATTCTCCATGCCTGCGAGCAGGATGTGCAGAAGTTGATCGGCCGCAAGGATGTCAGCCTTGACCTGTGCAGCAAGATCGAGAACGGTAAACTGCGTGTGGATCAGGGCGTGATCGCAGGCTGCGCAGGCGGTCTGTACGACAGCATTTATGAAGCTGCCTCCATCCTCAAGGGCCACACCGGCGGCTGCGGTGACTACGCCCTGAGCGTGTATCCCGGCAGCCAGCCCATCATGATGGAACTGGTGCGCACCGGAGTCATCCACGACCTGATGGCCAGCGGTGCCACCGTCCGCACTGCGTTCTGCGGCCCCTGCTTCGGCGCAGGCGACGTGCCCGCCAACGGCGCGCTGTCTATCCGCCATACCACCCGCAACTTCCCCAGCCGCGAAGGATCCAAGCCCGGCAACGGCCAGCTTTCCGGTGTGGCACTGATGGATGCCCGCAGCATTGCGGCCACCACGGCCAACGGCGGCATTCTGACCCCGGCTACCGATATCGACTATGATCCCACCGTGCCGGAGTATCAGTACGATCCTTCCAGCTACGATACCCGCGTGTATCAGGGCTTTGGCAAGGGCGATTACGATGCCCTGCTCAAGCTTGGCCCCAACATCAAGGACTGGCCCGAAATTGCGCCGCTGGGCGATAACCTGCTGCTGAAGGTGGCATCTTACATCACCGACCCTGTCACCACCACCGACGAGCTGATCCCCTCCGGTGAGACTTCGTCTTACCGTTCCAATCCTCTGGGTCTGGCCGAGTTCACCCTCAGCCGCAAGGACCCGGAGTATGTGGGCCGTGCCAAGGCCGTGCAGGCCGAAGAAAAGGCCCGCCGTGCAGGCGAGGGCAGCGCCGAGGTGCTGGCCCAGCTGCACAAGGTGCCCGGCTGCGAAAACCTGACTTGGAACGATGTACAGATCGCATCCACCATCTTTGCCGTCAAGCCCGGCGATGGTTCTGCCCGTGAGCAGGCGGCCAGCTGCCAGCGTGTGCTGGGGGCCGGTGCCAACATCGTTACCGAGTACGCCACCAAGCGCTACCGCTCCAACCTCATCAACTGGGGTATGCTGCCGCTGCAGCTGGTGGGCGCAACGCCCTTCGGACTGGGCGATTATGTCTTTATCCCGAATGTCCGCGAGGCCCTCAAGGGCGACCTGCAGGACATCAAGGCCTATGTGCTGGGCGACACCGCAAAGGCGTTCAGCCTGTACATGGCCCCGCTGACCGCCGACGAGCGCAAGATCCTGGCCGACGGCTGCCTGATCAATTTCTATAAGCACTGATATGATAGAAGGCTTCCTCTTTGGGGGAAGCCTTTCTCTGGTTTTCTTGGGAGGTTCATTTTCCATGCCCGGCGATCTTCACAACCATTCCACCTGTTCCGATGGTTCTGTGCCCATCCACCGCCTGCCGCTCATGGCGGCGCGTGCGGGGCTGGACACCATGGCCATTTCCGACCACGACACCCTGCTCAGCGTAAACTACTGCTATGAGCACCCTGTGCAGGACGGCGTGCGCCTGCTCCCGGCCACCGAGCTGACCGGCTATGACCATGAGCATAAGCATCGCGTGCACCTGCTGTGCTACTTCCCGGATCCGGAAAGCCGGGAACTGAAGGAGCACTGCGACATCCTGCGCCAGCGCCGCAACGAGTGCGGCCTGCAAAGCGCAAAGGAGATCGAAGCGCTGTACCCGCAGTTCCGCACGGAACAGGCGCTGGAATACGCAAAGGACAGCGGTGTGCTGTTCAAAAGCGGCATTATGGAAGCGCTGCACCAGCTGGGGCTGTGCGATGCTGTGTACGGCAAGCTGTACAGTTATCTCTTTGGCTGGGAGCCGCGCGGTGTGGTGCTGCATCAGGTAAAATATCCCTCGGTGCAGGAAGTGATCGCCACGGCAAAAGCTGCCGGTGCGGTGCTGGTATTTGCACACCCGACCGTTTACAAGAGCATGCCGCTGGTGCGTCAGCTTGCCAAAGAGGGCATCATCGACGGCATTGAGGTGGAGCACCCCCGCAACAGCCCGGAGGACAGGGCCGAGTGTGCTGCTCTGTGTGAGCAGTATGGGCTGATCCATACCGGCGGTACGGACTTCCACGGTGCAAACCATAAGGTGCCGCACCCGGTGGGTACCTGTACCACGGCAGACGATCAGGTGGCCCGCATTCTGGAGCTGGCCCACAAGCGCCGCGGTATTGATGTGTGACCCGGTCACATTGACATTCCGGCACGCTGCTCTATAATAGAAGCAGACGATCTTCGTCGGGATTTCTGTCAAAAAGAGAGGATTTTGAACTATGAGCAAGGAATTCAGCTTCCCGAACAGCGGCACCTGTTCCAAGCAGACCAACTTTGTGCTGAACGATGACCACACCATTGCGTCCATGGAGGTCATTGGCGGCTGCAACGGCAACCTGAAGGGCATCTGCCGTCTGGTCAAGGGCATGAAGGCCGAAGATGTGATCGACCGCATGGAGGGCACGCTCTGCGGTTTCCGCAATACCAGCTGCCCGGATCAGATCGCCAAGAACCTGAAAAAGGCTCTGGCCGAAATGGACTGAAAAAATCAAACAGCGAAGGGGGAGATGCCTGCGGGTATCTCCTTTTTGTTTTCCCATCCCGACAGAAAGAGATGTTTTTTTTCTGTGCTTCGGGGCTATACTTCTTGTGAAAACGAATTTCATCAGCAAGGAGCGGGCAAATGAGTATTTGGGAAAAACTTGGCTTTGGCGGGTACAAGGGCTTTTCGCACGAGTCGGATCAGCTGCTGCGCAGTGCGGTGGAGCTTGCCGGGAACCTTGGCTGCGAAAAAGCCGATACCGGCCACCTGCTGCTGGCGATCCTGCAGCAGGATCACGGGGCGGCAGCACGGTTTCTGGCGGGCAAACAGATCCGGGAGCCGGAGGTGCGCCGTCAGCTGGCCGAGAGCCGCCGCGCACCGGCTTTGCATCTGGATCGCTACGCTCTTGCGCCGGACCTCAAGCGCACCATGGATTACGCCATCATCGGGGCGCAGAACGCGCACCTGAACCGGGCCGAGCCGGAACATCTGCTCTGCGCCATGCTGGAGGATGACGGCTGCACAGCAGGCATCCTGCTGGCATCCATGGGCGTGCAGCTCACAGATGCCGTGCGGGAGTGCCGCCAGCTGTCCGGGCAGTTCGTACTGCCGTATCAGACGCGGGCCACGGTCAGTGCGCCGCGCGGCAGCCGCGCCAGTGATAAGTACTGCCGGGATCTGACCCGCCGTGCTGCGGAACGGGAACTGGACCCGGTGTTCTGCCGGGAAGCAGAGCTGGACCGCATGGTGGAGATCTTATGCCGCCGTCAGAAGAACAACCCCTGCCTTGTGGGGGAGCCGGGCGTGGGCAAGACCGCCCTTGCCGAAGGGCTGGCCCAGCGCATTGCCACGGATCGTGTGCCCCGTGCGCTCAAGGGCCGCCGTCTGCTGGCACTGGATATGGCCAGCCTTGTGGCGGGCACCAAATACCGCGGTGACTTTGAGGAGCGGTTCAAGAACCTGCTGGAAGAGCTTGTGCGGGACGGCAACTCTATCCTGTTCGTAGACGAATTCCACACCATCGTGGGTGCCGGTGCAGCGGAGGGTGCCATCGATGCAGCCAGCATCTTAAAACCGGTGCTGGCCCGGGGCGAGATACAAATTATCGGCGCTACCACTACCGAAGAGTTCCGCACCCACATCCAGAAGGATGCCGCACTGGAACGCCGTTTCGGCAAGGTGCAGGTAGAGGAGCCTACGCCTGCGCAGGCGCTGGATATCCTCAACGGGCTTGCGCCGCGCTATGAGAGCTACCACAATGTCTGCCTTCCGCCGGAAGCGCTGCAGGCTGCGGTGGAGCTTTCGGTGCGGTATCTGCCGGGGCGCTTTCTGCCGGATAAGGCCATCGACCTTGTGGACGAAGCCTGTGCGGCGGCACGCATCCGGGCCGAGCAGGCAAAGCAGTCAAAGCCCACGCTGATGCCGGACGATATCGCCCATGTGGTAGCGCAGGCCAGCGGTGTGCCGGTGGAGCGGGTAGGTGAGCAGGAGCGGGAACGACTGGACAAGCTGGAAGAACGTCTCAACGCCGAGATCGTGGGCCAGAGCCGGGCTGTGGCTGCGGTGGCAGGTGCCATCCGGCGCAGCCGCACCGGTCTTGGCGAGCCGGGCCGGCCCATGGGTGCCATGCTGTTTCTTGGCCCTACGGGAGTGGGCAAAACGGCTCTTGCCCGGGCGCTGGCGGTCAGCTGGTTCGGCAGCGAAAAAGCCCTGCTCAAATTTGATATGTCGGAGTATCAGGAGCAGCACACCGCTGCCCGGCTGCTGGGTGCGCCGCCGGGCTATCTGGGCCATGACGAGGGCGGACAGCTGACCGAAGCAGTGCGCCGCCGCCCTTACAGTGTGGTGCTGTTTGACGAGATCGAAAAGGCACACCCGGACATTCAGAACATCCTTTTGCAGATACTGGAAGATGGCCAGCTGACCGATGCCATGGGCCGCAAGGCGGATTTCCGCAACACCATCGTACTGCTCACCTCAAACCTCGGCGCACGTTTTTTGGCGGGTCAGAGCACGCCGCTGGGCTTTGCGGCGGGCAGCGAAGCCGTGTTTGAAAAGCAGTCTGCGCAGGCCATTGAGGAAGCAAAAAAGTGGTTCCGGCCAGAGCTGGCAGGCCGTCTGGACGAGATGATCGTATTCCGTCCGCTGGCCGACGACAGCCTGTGCGCCATTGCCGAAAAAATGCTGTGCCAGCTGGAGCAGCGTGCCGCCCGCAGCGGCTACCAGCTGCATCACACACCGCGGGTAGGGCAGGCGCTGGCAGCAAAGGCCCGCTCTGCCTACGGGGCCAGAGAACTGCGCCGCGCAGTGGACAGGGCAGTGGAGCAGGCACTTGCGGATCAGATCGCATCCGGCACGGCCTGCGTGGGCCAGCACTGGACAGCGGACTGCTCGGCGGATGGTGCTATCGTCCTGCGGGAGGACGAAACCGCAACACTGTAAAGCATCTGAAGCCCAAAAGAACCGCCCTGAGTTACAAGACCCGGGGCGGTATTTTTTTGTCTGCAGGGGGCGGGTGGAAGCGATTCACGCAGGTTTTGTTCTACTTTTTGCAAAAATATGGTATGCTTCCCTCAAAGCATACCCCCCCCCGTAAATAAAACAGAACAAAAAGGAGAAAACTGTATGAAATTGCACAAGCTTATCCAGCGCGCTTCGGCGGCGGCTGTGGCCTCGGCCATGATACTGTCGGTGACACTGCCAACATTGGCTGCGGCCCCGGACGGAACGGGCAATGCCGCTGCGGCAGATATGTTAAGTTTGACGAACGGTACTGCCGCTTTGAGCGAGGAAGATGAAGGGCGAGATACCGGTATCACCGTCAACGGCCAGAGTGTGCTTGTCAACAGTACCGTGGTCGATAATATCTCGATTCGGTTTACAGGCGGCACGGATGTCAGCACCCTGACGATCCTGCAGGCAGTTGTCGGCAATCTGACGATCAATGTCCCCACCGCTGCGGGCGATGTTGATGTAGTGATGGAAACAGCAAGCGGTGCAGCTGTCGGCGGAATACTGACCGTGGCCGGTGCACACAACGTGACCATAACCGGTGAAACCATGGTGGCAGATCAAGCAGATATTGACGATATCAGCGGTGATCTGACCCTGATCGCAACGGGTGAGGGTGGCAAGGCGATCGGTGATTGGATATCGGTCTGCGTTTCTTCTAGTAGAGGCGAAAAGGCGATTTATGTCGGCAGCAACAGAGAAACGGAACAGTTTAAAAGCCGTATCGGTCATCCTTACGTATTGTGCAGTTGGTATCCTTCGGAAGCTTATATCAGCGTCCGGAAAGCACCTGCCTACCCGGTAACAGTGCATGGAGGAGAACTCGATAACTCTGAGAATAACACGACCTTTTACAAAGGTGAAACTGTATGGGTGAAAACCTCCCGGCCAGAAAAGGGCTTGAAATTCAACCGTTGGCTTTTTCCGGCTGACGTAGAAACTATCGGTGACCCGACAAAAACGGCCTTTTTCTTTACCATGCCAGACCATGCGGTGGAAGTGACGGCGAATTGGGAACTTTACACCGGCAGCGAACCGACGGTGTTCTGGGAATATTACACCCATAGCGGTGTGCTTACCCCGGATAATACTCCGCAGGATCTGGCTGACATGTCAAGAATGACCGCTTCCTATGACTCTGCAAGCAAGACATACACGGTCGATCTTAAGGGCGATCTTGAGATTCCGGTGGATTTCAAAGGCAACGAAAATCCGAACATCAAGGTCAAAGGTGAACTGGGAAATTCCGTCCACATTTCCGGTGCAAACAATGTAAGCATCGATATTGATTCCCAGGAGAGGAGAACAGATCTGAATGTGGATTGCGCCGGTACGCTGAGGCTGGAAAATAAAACCGGGAACTCTCCTCTGGAACTAAAACTGACCTATAAGCAGGCCGAAGGCGCGGGCTACACTGTGGTGCTGGACGGCGAAAAACTGGAAGAAGCGCCTGCTTATGAAAATGCCATCGTAAGCCTGAACGAGAGCCTGACCATTATCCCGGACATCTCGGACCCCATCCCGGATGATTCCGGTGCGGGCGGCGACAGCTCCGATGCCGCAGGGGCTCTTGTGGCAGCAGCTGTTGCGGGTGCTGCTGTCTTTGGCGGCTACACCATCATCACGGAACTGATGCTGCAGGATCTTCTGCCCGAGGGCGCGGCGATCCCCCAAAATCAGGCCCAGCTGGCAAAACTGGTCTGGCAGACGGCGGGTTTTCCGGAACCGGAAAATGCTTCTGCCTTTGCCAATATGACGGACCCCGAAACAGCCAAAGCTGCACAGTGGTGCGTGGAGCAGGGCTGTCTGGATGCGGATTTCGATCCCGACAGATGGACCCCGAAATTCAAGGTCATCCAGACATGGAATAAGGCATTCCCCAAACAGTAAACATCCCCCCGAAGGGAGCGGAGACATCCGCTCCTTTTTTGTGCGTACGGGGCAGCGACATTGTAAGATTGGCTCTTGCATCCTTTTGGTTTTCTGTTATCATAGAAGCAACAGAATTGCAGGAGGAAGTCCATGCGCACATTATTTCTTTTGAACCCAACTGCCGGTAAGGCCGATTGCACCCGTACGCTGCCGCAGCAGATCAAAGCTGCCGCCGCGCGTGCAGGGCTTGCGCCGGAAGAATATACCATTCAGGTCACAAATCACGCCGGTCATGCCCGGGAGCTGGCCAATGTCGCTGCGCAGCAGGCCCGGCAGAGCGGGGAAGAACTGCGGGTCTTCACTGCCGGCGGCGACGGCACCTTCAACGAAGCGCTCACCGGGATCTATGGCTATGCAAATGCAGCCGTGGGCTGTCTGCCCTTTGGCAGCGGCAACGATTTTCTGCGCACCTTTGGTACAAAGGAAGAGTTTCTGGATCTGGATGCCCAGCTGGCCGGTGGGCCGGTGAGCATCGATCTGATGCAGACCAGCCTTGGCCTTTCGGCCACCATCTGCGCTGCCGGTCTGGATGCGCAGGTTGCCTACGGCATCCCGAAGTTCCGGCGCATCCCGCTGTGCGGCGGCGAGATGGCCTATGTGCTTTCCATTGTGGAACAGCTGTGCGGACACATCGGCCGCAGGGTGGAGTACACCATCGATGGTGAAACGCTGGATGTGGACTGCCTGATGTGTGCCATCTGCAATGGCCGCACCTATGGCGGCGGCTTCTATGCAGCGCCGGAAGCACAGCCCGACGACGGCTGGCTGGATGTATATATCATCCGCAAGGTGAGCCGCGTGACCATTGCAAAGCTGCTGGGAATGTACAAGAGCGGCAAGCACTTCCAGAACGGTCAGCTCGTCAGGGCTGCAGAGCCGTACTTCATTTACCGCCGCGCAAAGCAGGTGAGCCTGCGCGCTGCGGATGGCCGCGGGCCGATCGTTGCCACGGCAGACGGTGAATGCGCACCCAAGGAGCAGATCACTGTACAGGTACAGCCGCTGGCAGGGCGCATCCTTCTGCCAAAGCCTGCTTTTGAGCGCTTTGCAGCGCAGAGGACGGCACAGAGTGCAGACCGAACATGAAAAACCAGAAGAAGAGACAGCTTTTTTGTCCAAGAAGAAAGCTGTCTCTTTTTCGCTGTACGGCTGATTTTTTCATCTGTCATAAATTCTTAACAAAAAGAAGCAAAAAAGGTCTTGATTTTTCGGGTCAAGATGAGTACAATACACTTAGCACTCAGAGAAATGGAGTGCTAAAGAACCAAAGAGCCGACATGAGGCCCTTTGGACACAGCAAAGTTTTAAATTATATTTTTACTATAGGAGGGCAAGAACTATGAAGATCATTCCTCTTGCAGACCGTGTTGTCATT